>JAEEGL016000793.1_pt1 | contig 100377 bp, 69 predicted proteins | sample 9134231 | NCBI WGS metagenome assembly JAEEGL01 (sample SAMN16246548, study PRJNA631951) | gut metagenome | biome: gut microbiome; feature: rumen; material: fiber-attached | host: Bos | place: Iran: Karaj | collected 2018-10 | reverse complement strand
GGATAATAAAGGTGCAAGTAATATTCCTAATACAGTGCCCACTGATGAAACGGATAATAAAGGTGCAAGTAATATTCCTAATACAGTGCCCACTGATAAAACGGCTAATATTAGTACAGTTCCTGGTAAAAAGGGTTTAAGTAATCTCGCTGTTGCAGGTATTATTGCGGGTAGTGTTGCTATTGTAGGTGCTTTTGTGTTAATTGTTGAAAAAGTGCTATTAAATGGTGATAATAGCGAAAATTAATTAATAAACTTCCTTTCGCTCACTCGGCAATTTGTGTTGCCGAGTTTTTTTATAAAAAATAAACTATTTTTATTACATATTATGAATCTACATTTTTTAAAATTTTAAAGAATGTAGGTTTTTTATAAAATTTTTTCAATAATAGTGATTAAGCAGATAGTTATTAGATATATTCTTCCATTATGCAAGAATCTAAAAAATTTGGCAGTGCTAAAAGTGCATAGATAATATTTAATTACTACTAATGAACAGAAGAATTTAATTTTTGACTGACACAAATTTTTTTTACAACCCGAACTAAGTAGTAGTTAGGAAATGGGTTTGTCTGCTTATCGATAGTCAAGCGCGCAATTTTTATCAAACCATTACTTTGAATTCCATATTATATAATTTAATAATATCTATCAGCTTTTAATACTGCCAAAAGTTTAGATAGACTAAACACTATTAATAGCTACGTAATTGTGATAAACATGAAAATCCGAAATCTTTAAAATTTAAAGACTACGAAGATTTCTCGCTACGACTTCTTTTGAAAGCAAGAATAATGCTAAAACATTAAAAATAGTCATCAACCCTATTCCAAGATCCGCAAGGGTCCAAATAAAAGTAAAAGAGTTTATTCCTCCGATAAAAAGCATAGAAAGCAAAAATATTTTAAATAAATTTTTGTATTTTTCTTTATTACCAAAAACATATATGATATTTGGTTCAGCGTAGAACATTAGTCCCAAAAATGTAGATAAACTAAATAGTACTAACTCTATTGTTATAAAAATTGATCCCCAAGTACCAACATGATAAGCCATCGCATTCTGCAAAAGATTCATACCCTCAAGTTCACCAATAACATTATTTGGTACAAAAAGAATAAGTAACGCCGTGCAAGTACAGACTAATGTATCTAAAAATACACCTAAAATCTGAATTAATCCTGCATCTTGAGGGCTATTAAAATCAGCTTTAGCAACGACATTCGGTGTACTCCCAGAACCGGCCTCGTTAGAAAATATTCCACGTTTTGCTCCAGTTATAATTACAGTTCCAAGTCCTCCACCAACAAATTGACGTATACCAAAAGCTTCACTAAAAATACGAGAAAAAACTGCTGGAATACTGCTTACATTCTTTAAAATTACAAACAACGTAATAAGAAAATACGTAAACGCCATAATTGGAACCATTAAATTTAGAACTTTTATGTTTGCATTTTTTTTAAAGAAAATAAATGATGCAACCAAACTAAGAAAAATAGATGTATAAATAGGCTGAATATTAAAAACATTTTGTACAGATTGACTCACACAATTGCTAGCAATTTGGCTTACGCCACCCCAACATAAAAACGCAGAAAACACAAAAAATAAAGCTAAAATAGATTTTTTCCTCTTGCTATTTTTGCCAATAAACAAATCGCTTATGTAATAAGCAGGTCCCCCAAATGTACCACCATTAATTTCATCTTTTCTTTTATGTATTTGTGCAAGTACTGATTCTGCAAATGCTAAAGAAGAATTAAGAATAGCAAAAATCCACATCCAAAATACAGAGCCAGCCCCACCAACGCTCAAAGCACCAACAACTCCAGCCAAATTTCCCATACCAACACGAGTAGCCGTTGCAACAATTAAAGACTGAATACCAGAAAAACTGCTATTTTTTTGAATCTCTACCTTTACTTACAAGTTTAATCATTTGAGGAATCATTCTAAATTGAATAAATTTTGTTCTAAACGTAAAATACAACGATGCTAAAACTAAAATTAAGACTAATATTGAAATGTTAAGGCATCCACTACCAAAAAATGGAATCTTTATTAGATCTCCCCACAATAATTCACACAACTTCTCCGTCATGCCTCTTAAAGGCCCAAAAACTGAATTCTGAATAATCATAACAATATACTATTACCTTAACTTAATTTCGTATTAAAAGAATAAATTAATTTTCATTTCATTTGTAATCCATAATAATCGCCTTTAATTCGTCTACTCAATTATAAATAAGGCAGTGCTAAAAGAGCAAGTAAATTAATAAATAACACCTTACGAACATTAAAGAAAAAGAGACTTCAAAAACCAATCTTTCAGTAAAAATATTTACCTAATTTTTCGTTTCAAACACTACATAACAAACAAAATATCAAACTATCTATTAGGATTTAGCTCTGCCAAAAATCATAGTTGCTTTAAAAAATCACATTCTTTAATCACATCTATTTTAACACCTTTTTTTTTAAATTCTATGGCTTTTTGTACTTTATCTCCATAGTTAGCAAATTTCCAATATGCACTTCCAGAATTTCCAACAATCAAATAATCTGTTTTAAAGGTAACACTCTTTCTACAAATACCACCTTTATTAATAATCTTTTTCTCTATACTATCTTTTGATCCACAATTAAATGTCCCAGTTAAACAGAAAACTTTATTGTAAAAAATTATATTTTTGTTTTTAGCAATTTCACTAATAGGATCTATAAATTCATTAAAGACTCTGACTAATTTACTATATCCATCTTTTGTAAACTCCTTATATTTCAATATATTCTTTATACTGCTGCGTATCTTATCGAACTGATAATTTCCGATTAAACTACTATGATGATCTATCCAACTATTTAGTGATTTGATCTCATTCTTTCCAAATTTATTGTCGTAGAATGTATCTTTAATTAACTTATTAAGTTCTTGTAAATACTTTGTTTCATCAGAATATTTAACAAAACTTTTATCATCAATATTTTTAAACTTTTTCTCTATGTATCTATATTTCTTAATATCTCTGCTATCCAAACCATAGTTTTTGTTAACATACTCAAATATTTTTAAACATGCTTTCGCATCATATAACGCATTATGATGTTTATATAAATCAATATTTAAATAGTTACATACTCTTTCTAACGAGCACTCAGTAAGCCCTAAATATTTTCTGGCAAGTCGTTGAGTATCCACTAGCCTTATCTCTGGAAAAACGAAGCCATACCTAACTAAAGATCTAAATATTACATTTAGATCAAATCTTACGTTATGACCAATAACAATTGAATTTTCAAATGTATACCCAAAGATATTCCAAAAGTATTCAAAGGTAACGGAATCCCTTACCATATCCGGAGATATACCATGCAAGCTAACGAAACAATCATCAAATCGATCTTCTGGATTAATAAGAAAATACCTCTCGGCAACTACTACGCCGTCCTCAATGCATAGGCAAGCGATAGAACAGATCGATTCATTCTTTCTGTTAGGAGTTTCAACATCCACAACAACAGCTTTTTTTAGCTTACTCCTGATAACACTAAAACTCCTATACCCAACTCTAAGAAAAACAAAGACACCAAAAAAACTGGCTCCCCGTGTTGGGCTCGAACCAACGACCCTGCGGTTAACAGCCGCATGCTCTACCAACTGAGCTAACGAGGAAACTCTGTGCTCAATGCTAACATACGAAAAAAAAAAATGCAATATAAAAATTCTGCTATAGAAAAAAATATTGACCTTCAGTCAATATATTAGCCTGTTAGTGCATTAACTTTAAGCCTATATGTACAATGGCAGTTCTAAAAACTGGTAGAAATTTTGAATTATAAAATATGGAAAAAGGAGAATATTCAAAATATTGTTTAATAAACAACGTATATTTAACTACGGGCAAGCAGACAAAACCTTTGCTACGATTCTACTTAGTTCGGTTTATACAAAATATCGTTGAAAATTCAATTTTTCTGTTTAATTAATTAGTAATTTTTTTATTATCTACGCACTTTTAGCACCGCCTATACAATCTCACCGTGATTGTTTTTGTTTTTAAAAACAAAAAAATGAACGAAGGCAAAAAATGGAGCTGATAACCGGACTTGAACCGGTGACCTCTTCCTTACCAAGGAAGTGCTCTACCGACTGAGCTATATCAGCGCAACTAAAAAAATCTAAAAGCAAACAGATGAAAGCATAAATAGCAGAACAAACCGACATTAAAAGCAAACTAAAAAATGTAAAGCTAAAATAATCGACGATTTACGTATTACCATAAATTACCGTTCTTAGCAAAGAAAAATTCTAGACACTGCACAATTTAGCAAACCCAAACTATTCACCAGCCTTTGGCATATTCCAAAACCTCATCAATAATTTCACCGTTAAGATAACTACTGAATGAATTATCCATAATCTGAACTGCTTTGTCAATTTGTTCTTTAATTAGGCAGAGCTAAAAGCAGATAGATATTGTTAAATTATAATATGAAATTCAAAATACAGTCTGATAAAAATCACGCGCTTGACTATTAATGAGTACAAAAAACCATTTCTTAACTAATAATTAGTTCGGTTCGTGGAAAAATAGTGCCAGTCGAAAATTAAATTTTTCTGTTTACGATTAGTATTTAAACTTTATCTATGCACTTTCTGTACCGCCCTAAGTACAGTTTGTAGTTTAAAATGTAACAAAATCTTACACATTCATCTTTTAGCTCAACACAAAAGTGGTGCTGGTGGCCGGACTTGAACCGGCACAGTATTGCTACCGAGGGATTTTAAGTCCCTTGCGTCTACCTATTCCACCACACCAGCAAAAAACAAAACTGGTCCGATTCTAGCATTTTGAATACAATTTAGTCAACAAAAATATTCTAGTGTAGCGTCGTTTGCTTATATTTTAAAAACTTAAAAAGTTTTATTTAATTATTAAAAATAATAAAAAATAATAATTCATAAAATAGCCAATAGTATAAAACATCAGGCAGTAATAAAAGTGCACAGATAACATTGAATTACTACTCAATAAACATAAAAATTTAATTTTCGACTGACATTAAATTTTTATAAAAACTAAACTAAGTAGAAGTGAAAAAATAGGTTTGCCTACCTAGTCTATAGTTAAATGTGAAATATTTATTAAATCACACTTTGAACCTCATCTTTTTTCCATACTTTATAATTTAACAACATATATCTGCTTTTAGCACTGGCAGGTCCTTAATATATCTAGCATTGTCTTTTTTACTTAACATTTTTGATTTTTACTATTTAATTGATGTAAACACTCTTTAAATAAATTAACAAAATTAACTAACAAACTAAACACTACATTTTAAAGACGGCTTTAAAATAAAAAAATAAACAAGAATTAATAAACCTAAAATTATTCTATAATATCCAAATGCAGAAAAATTATGTTTTTTTACATAACTTGTGAGAGCTTTAATTGATATTACTGAAACAATAAAAGAAACTACACTGCCAACTAAAAGCACTATTAACTCTTGAAATGAAAAATTAATCCCAAATTTAAAAACATACTTGGTAAGTTTATATAGGCTTGCACCAAACATAGTTGGGATAGCTAGGAAAAATGAATATTCTGTAGCTACTACCCTACTAACACCTAAGGTTAGCGCTCCAAGAATTGTAGCTCCAGACCTCGAAGTACCGGGAACTATTGCAAGAATTTGAAAAAGACCTATTAAAAAAGATTTAGAAAAAGTAAGCTGAGATGCACTTTTTATAGTGGATACTGTCTTTTGCTTTTCAAGTATTATAAATAAAATTCCATACAAAATTAAAGTAAGTGCTACAACAAATGAATTATAAAATTTTTCATGTACTAGATTATCCAAAAAAGCGCCAATAATTAGTGGAATGCACCCTATAAAAATTTTAATCCATAAACTAAAAGTATCTTTATTTAAGCTTAACCTGTTATTTATTTTTTTTAAAGGATTCAATTTCTTAAAATACAAAAAAATTACGGCAAAGATAGACGATAATTGAATTAGTACAAGAAATAAATCTAAAAACTCAGAAGATAAATTTAGTTTCACAAATTCATTAAATAAAATCATATGACCAGTACTACTAATCGGTAGCCACTCTGTTATTCCTTGAATTACTCCTAAAATTGCAGATTTTAATATTTCTAGAAAATCCATTTTTAAGCCTTTCTCGATTTTAAAAAAATTTTAATTAAAAATTATTTAAAATTTATATTTTATTTTTACATTATATTATATGTGTCTATTCTATTTAAATATTTTAATTTATGATGCTTAATTGCTACTTTTTTAACAAGTTTACACTGTTAAAGATACTATACACACATGTCTGAACATTTTTTATTTTAAAATAAAAAATGTTTAATTGGAAAAATAGCAGTGCTAAATTTTAATAGATAGTTTGATATTTTCTCTCTATAAGAAGTACTAAAGCAAAAAACTAAGGTAAAGATTATTACTGAAAAATTGATTTTTGAAATCTTTTTACTTTGATTTTCATAAGGCATTATTTGTTAATTTACCTACTTTTAGTGCTGCCAAAAATAGGTATATTGAAAAATGACATTTTTTGAAATTAACAGAAAATATAACTCAAAAACTAATTTTTGAGTGACAAGTACCTTAATTTGTTTTTTGAATTAACTAACTCTAAATTGAAAAAATCATAGTTTGTTTATTAAGCTTTAGCTCTGCAAAAATTGTTGCTTTAGTTATAGAACGTTGTTGGAAAGATTTCCCAATATATTTATTGTAAAAAAATTTAGTTAGAACTTTTTATTGTACTTATTTTTGTCGGTTTATTATATTAAAATATAGCTCACATTTATTATTTTATTTCCTAAAAAAGAGGTATTTAGATTGCTTAACAAAAATTATAGTACAGAAAAAATTCTTCTAATTGTTGCTTTAATTTTGTTCGCTGGAATCATATTTTTTAATGCATTTTACAAAAGTGATGCTTCAATTCCTTCAGTAATATACATAAATGAAAATGATAAAGTGAATTCTGAAAATCTTGATGACAATGAATCAAATAGAAACTTAAACAAAATTAATATAAACACTGCTACAGTAGAGGAACTTTCGGAAAATCTTTCTGGCGTAGGGGAATCTATTGCTAAAAGGATAGTTGAATATAGAGAGCATAACGGCGAATTTACAAATATCGAAGATATAAAAAATGTCTCTGGTATAGGTGATAAAATGTTTGAAAGCATAAAAGACCTTATTTGTGTATGACTTTAAATTTTTAGCAATACTAAAAGTAGAAGAATCAATAAGTAACTTTTTCTGATCTTCACAGTAAAATAAAGTTCTGAAACAAAATTTTGAGTAACAATGACAGTACTAATTCCTAATATATAATTTTATATTTTGCCTCTTAATAGGGTATTCAAAACAGAAAATTAAGTTGAAATTGTTACCGAAAAATTGGTTTTTAGAGTTTTTTTAACGTAATATTCATAAGGTTTCATTTGTTAACCTACCTACTTTTAGTACTGCTGTAACAAGTCTTAACTTGAATTTTTGAATCAAATAACTCTTGATGGGCAAAACCTGTTTTTATCTATTAAGTTTTAGCACTGCCCTATGGATAAAGGGCTTTACTTAAGAAATTTTTTTAAAACCAATATTTTTAAAAGCAATAAACACGACTTTTATTTATACATAAAAATCTTATTAAAGTTAACATTAATCACTTGTTTTATGTTGTAGTATTGTTTGCTTCTGATTTTATTAAAAATACATTAAATTTGTAGACAATTAAATTAAAATATGTTAAAATAATAAAAATAGTTTAGATTTTTATATATTTTTTATCTAAATATTATTTATAAGGTGTAATTTTTATGAAAAAAAACTTTAAAGGACAGATTTTATTTGGCACAGCTGTTGTTGGTGCGCTTGGAAGCTTTACTGCAGGTGGTACAGTATCAGCACAAAATGTAAATGATAATTTTAAAAATCTTGGGTATAAAAATTTAAACGATAATTTTTTAGAGGACTATAAAAAAGATCTTATAAAGCATTTTGGTTTAAAAAGTACAGAAGATTTACCAAAATTTAATTTTGACGATTTTAATGACTATGCAAAAAATGAAATAAAAACAGCTAACAACAGCAGAAGTACATTTAAAAATATCATCTTTGGTACACATGATAACGGTTATATACAAAAAGAACATTTAATAAATTATTTAGATAAATATTACGAACCAGCAGTATTGGAACGAGTAAAAAAGCAAGCATATATTGAAGGGGAAAAAGAAGGTAAAGAAAAAGCCAGGGAAGAATTTTTAAAAAATAATAATTTTAGCGCAAGCAATGGTTTAGCAAGCGTAAGTGGATCTTCTGGTTCTATTTTTAGTAGGGCTATTTCTAGTTTAAATAATATGGCTGCAACATTTAAAAATAAAATTAAAACTTTAGATTCAAAAACCTTAGCATTTTCTGCTGCAATTTTGGCTGGTAGTGGCTACTTATTGTTTTCTGGTAATAACAAAGAAAATAATAATGAAAAAATAAATAAAAAAAATAGGTCATACAGAAAATATAATTCTAAAAAAGTAAACAAAAAAGTTGTTGATAACGATGATTTTGAACATAGTTACCAAAAAAATGATGATAAAGATAACGACGACGATGATTATTTTGATTAAACACAAGTTTAGTAGATAGAACTATTTATTCCAGGCGCAGTGCCGGCGAAAGAAATTTGTAGCGTAAATTTTAATTAAGTAATAAGGTAAAGCTACAAATTTCGCGACTTCGCACTGCGCCCTGGAAAAGAGATACAAACCCACAGCTTTAAATAAAAAAATTCATAAAGAATTTTTTATTATTTTGTTGTATTGTACAGCAGCGCTAAAAATAGTTAGATTAACAATATTCTGGGCATTACAGCAAAAGAAAGTTTAAAGATTAATTTTTAGTAACAAACCCTACTATCTTTGAGATCTAATATCTATAAAGAAACAGAGTTTCAATTTATCTATTAAATTTTAGTACTGACTAATGTACGTTAGTATTGACTTTGTTAAGTAGAAAATATAACTGCAAAAACAAAATAACCCTTAGCTAGTAGCTTAATCATCAAGCTTTAAGACAGACATAAATGCATCTTGGGGCACGTCTACATTTCCTAGCCGACGCATACGTTTTTTTCCAGCTTTTTGTTTTTCTAGGAGCTTTTTTTTCCTAGTTATATCACCACCATAGCACTTGGCCAAAACATCTTTGCGTACTGCCTTAACCGTTTCTCTGGCAATAATTTTACCAGAAACACATGCTTGTATTGGAATTTCAAATAATTGACGTGGAATTTTTTCTTTCAACTTCTCTGCCATTTTTCTACCATTCTCATAAGCTTTTTTTCTATGTACAATAAAAGATAAGGCATCTACAATTTCTCCGCTTAACATAATATCTAGTTTTACTAAATCTGATTCTTTATATCCTGTAACTTCATAATCCAAAGAAGCATACCCTTTAGTTCTAGATTTTAAAACATCAAAAAAGTTATATACAATCTCATTAAGAGGTAACTCATATAATAGTTCTACTCTTTCTGTATCAATGTAGGTTAAGTTTTTTGATATTCCACGTCTTTCTTCACAAAGTTTCATAACAGTTCCGACGTATTCCTTTGGAGTGTAAATATGCGCATCAACTATTGGTTCTAAAGATTTAGATATTAAGTTTGGACTTGGATAATTTATGGGATTAGATACATAAATAACTTCTTTATTTGTCTTAACAATTTTGTAAATGACGCTCGGAGCAGTTGTAATTATTTCTAAGTTATATTCTTTTTCGAGTCTTTCCTGAATGATTTCCATATGCAAAAGACCTAAAAAACCACATCTAAACCCGGACCCAAGCGCGACTGACATCTCTGGTTCAAAAGAAAGTGCTGAATCATTTAGTTTTAATTTCTGTAAAGATTCCTTTAAATCTAGATATTTAGAACCGTCTACGGGGTAAATCCCGCAGTATACCATGGGGCTAACTTTTTTATACCCAGGTAAAGGTTCGTTAGCTGAGTCTTCTTTTAGAGTAATTGTATCTCCCACCTGAGCATCTGACACTGACTTAATAGATGCAGCAACATATCCTACATCCCCACATTTAAGAGCATCTTTAATTTCGACATCATTTGTATGCATAACTCCGCACTCAGTTACGGTAAATTCTGCACCAGTAGACATAAATTTTATTTTACTACTATTTTTCAGTAAGCCCTCTTTAATTTTCACGTATACTACCACGCCCTTATAAGAATCGTAGTATGAGTCAAAAACTAATGCTTTTAGTTTATTTTTACTAAGGTCTTTTGGTGGAGGGACATTATTTACTATTAGTTCTAACACTTCCTCTATATTAGTTCCCATTTTGGCTGAAATTAGAGGTATTTCAAAGTCAAACTTTCCCAAAATATTTTCAATTTCTGCTAAAACTTTATCTGGCTGTGCACTTGGAAGATCTATTTTATTAATTACAGGTAAAATTTCAAGACCAGCATCTAATGCCAAATATATATTTGAAAGAGTTTGAGCCTCTACACCTTGAGTTGCATCCACAATTAATATAGCGCCTTCACAAGCTGCTAACGATCTTGAAACTTCATAGCTAAAATCAACATGACCAGGTGTATCTATTAAATTTAAAATATATTCTTTTTGATTTTTCGCTTTATACTTTATAGTAACAGCTCGTGCTTTTATTGTAATACCACGTTCTTTTTCAATCTCCATATTATCTAAAACTTGTTCGGACATTTCTCTTTTACTAACAGATCCTGTAAATTCAAGAAGTCTATCCGCCAGTGTAGATTTACCATGATCTATATGCGCAATTATGCAAAAGTTTCGTATATTATCAATCTTGTTTAAATTATTTGGCATTTATTTACTCAATTCTAGTTTTATTAAAAAAATATTAATTTTATTTTTTGTTTAAAATCAAAGTTAGACAAATTATATATTCAGTTAAAGTTAACGGCAATCACAGGATTTTAACGGCAGTGCTAAAAGTAAGTGAATTAACAGATAAAACCTTACGAACATCACGTTAAAAAAGACTTCAAAAATCAATTTTTTAGTAATAATCTCCACATAATTTTCTGGGTTGACCACATATTAAGAGACAAAATGTCAAACTAACTATAAGGAGATTTAGCGCTGCCATTTGAACGACAGTGCTAAAAACAAAATATACAATAATTACAAGTTGATTGATTAGGCAGAAAGTAACATCAGTATAACGCATATTTATTGTATGAGTATATTGTTGATTTACCACTTATATTGATATGTAAAAAAGACTTACTGTTAATAAAAAATCACTAAAAAATTTAAAGACTAAAATTGTGTAGTAAATAATTATAAAAATTAATATTACAAAATCAATACACTGACCTGATCCATAAATTAATAGAAATTTTCCAAGTGTAATTGCTGTTTCTGATCAAAGTTTAAATCTAAAATAATATTTTTTTATTTTTCTAGAATTCTTATCGACACAGAATTCTAATTTTCTATTATTACATGAATTTATAATAAATTTTGAAAATAAAATGATGTAGTCATGTTAAATCTACTAAAAAAATTTAAGCAAAAATAAATTTTTGCAAGTAGTACTTTAGGAAGGTCGAAGATATATGAGTGATGAATTAGTTTCAGGTTACTCAGTAGATTATAGAAACAATAATAAAACATCCATCTACAATACTTTAAAAGCTAATGAAAATAATAATAATAAAAAACATAAACCTATAAAAGTTGTAGCAAAGTCCAATTTTGTAAATGTAAAAAAATATAACTTAAATAAATCAGGAATTAATAACTTAAATAAAAGCAGTGATTCGAAAACATTTTTTAGAAAAAGAAATATACCTTGGACTAATTCTGTAACAATTAAATCTAAGAATAAAGTAAAGTTAAATAGTAAATATATAATTGTAATAAAAAAGATAATTATTTCAGTACTTTTATTATTACTTACACTTCTAGGATTAATAATTGTTATTAATAGATTCTCGTCTTTAAAAGATTCTCCAGTAGCAATAAGTGTTAGTAATTCTATACCAGAGATAAATTATAGTGAATTTTTAGCCCCAATCGTAATGCATGACCCAGAACCATTTAAAGATCCAAGTAAAGCAGATAATCAGATGAAAATATCTTCAAGTATCTGGCGATGCATAATGAAGAATGGGACTAATAAGTATAATAATTTTGATGACCGAGGATTTTCTTTAATTCCAGTTGCAGAAGTAAAAAGTTCTTGTACTGAGCTATTTGGCCCAAATAATAATGTTAATTTTAATGAACGAGTTTTTGGTCCTTTTTATAGTTTAGACGTAGGCGAGGAAAATTTTCATATATCGGCAAGTAGCAACTACAATAGTTATGTTCCTTATATTAAAGATATAAAAAAAGATGGAGATTCGGTCAAGTTAGCAGTAGGTTACGTATTAAGAGAAGATCCATTTTTTGAAAAAACAGGGAGTAGTGTTGGAAGTGAACCAACTATAAAAAAATGCATGATATACAAATTAAAAGAGAACCCCGACACAAAAAGATTTTTTGTACAAGAAATATCAGCAATAGAATGAATTTTATAAAAAAAATAAAAATAGTGCGTAACAAACACTTTTGGCTTCTCAATACACTTTTTGTAACCGTACTAAAAGCAGATAGATACTCTGAATTATATAATTAATACAGAAAAAGAAAAAAATTTAAAATATGATGTAATAAATACTGCATAATATTTAACTAAATAAGTAGGCAAACAAAACATTTGCCCCTATATTACTACTTGGTTCGGTTTGTACAAAACATCTAAATTCAGTCGAAAATTCAATTTCTCTGTTTAATTAAGTAATAATTTTTTTCATCTATGAATTAACTCTATTTTCATTTAAACATACTTGCTGTTGCTGCTTCGGATTCCATTCGTTATATTTACGAGCAACATCCTGTAAAAAAAGCGACTCAGGGCCTATTTTATTACCACAGAATTTTTTATATTTACTAAAAAGAGTACTTAAGTTTTTCACTGGTGAACTTCCAAACGTATATTCAAAATCTTTTATATTTACTTTAAAAGATTTTTGACACCCTTTGTATTTACCGGTCAATATGGCTAATGCAAAGTTTCTAAATTTAACATTATCCTTTAATAGACATGAAGTAAAACCTTCTTTGATTTCTTCATTTTCATCTTCATATACAATACCAAAAAGCTTTTCAATAACTAAAGGAGCAAATTTAATTTTATCAGCATTAACCTTATTAACATAAAGCATGAAATCTAATAAAGATTTAAGGTCACTTAAACATTTAACCCTCAAAAGACTTTCAAAAATTTCTCTTTCATCCCTTTCACTTATCTTTTCAAAAAAAGTTTTAACAATATCTTCATATGGTTTACTAAACAACAGTTTTATATTTACCTTACTACTTTCTTTGCCAAACATACGAACAATAACCGTAGGGGTAGAAGAAACTTTTAACAATTTTCCAAGAAAATCTGGATCCTTGTCGTACGATAGCACCATTAATTCTATGGTTGTCCACTCAATATGTTTCTTATTAGCAAATGCTTTTTCTAACTTTTTCATTACTCTTTTTGCTTTTTTTACATACTTGCACAAAAAATAAATCATCGCCATCGCTACTACACCTAGCACAATGAATAAAGGTAAAAGGATGGACTTTGAGTCTGGTTTTTTCACTTCATCCTTAGAATCTTGATTATCATCTTTTTCTTTTTGATCATCTGAATCTTTTTTTATTTCTTTATTACGTTCAGAGTCGTCGTTAACTTCTTTACTATTAGCTTGTTCTAAGTCTACACTTCGCTTTGAGTCCAGCGTTTTTTAACAACAATAGCAGCAGGCACTGAAAGTCCGGCAACGCCGGCTATATCCCCCCCTATGTAGCTTTTGTGACTATAGACACATTTTTTATCTTTTTATCATTATCAATATACAAAAGCTTTTTTCATCTTTTGAATCTACATTTTGATCGTCTGTCCCTTGCTGAACATCAATATTTTGTTGCTTACTTTCACTACTATTACTTTCGTTTGCTAATTTTGCTGAGGTTTCTGGTAAAGCCTCAACCACACAGCTTTGGGTAAAGCCTCAACCACACAGCTTTGGGTAATTCCCAAAGTAAACACGCCTAATAAGACTAAACTAGAATTTTTCTTACCTCTCATAAAAATGTACACTCTGCTAAAATAAAATCAGCCTCTTTCCAAATTATATTGTAACATAATATAGTAGCAATTTGCGAACAAAACAGGAAAATGCAGTGCTAAAAGTAGATAAATATGTTGAAATATCGAGTATTAAGAAATAAAAAAATATCCAAGATGTAGATCGATAAGAAAAATTAAAAATGAATTTAATATAGGAAAGCGGGGATTTCTTTGCAAAGATTGTGCTTTTAATTATAAAATGGATATCCTGACTCTGTGAAATACAAGGCTTTACGGTATTATTTGGAGAAAATAGGTTTTAGAAGAAACCAGTAAATTTTGCACATAAATCATGTTTCGGTAATAAATTAGGTAAAAAAGTCAGCCAAATAAACAACAAAAAATAAAAAAAGACCCGCTAAGATTGATATTTTAGATCTAGATGAGATGTGTGTTAATTAAAAAAATCTGGTTATATAAAACAGTTAATCAAAGAAGCAAGGAATTAATTAATTTTAAGATTGGTACGAGAGACACTAGACATTTTGAAAATTTGTCTGAAAAACTTCACATATTAATCCTAAAAAAATATGCTACAGACCACTATGCCTCTAAAATCTTATTGACCCGGAAAGGAGTCTTATGGGTAAAAATACACTGTCTATAGTATGAATCAATTGTTGCATCACTACTTAGCACGTTTTGCACGAAAAACTTAATGCCAATCAAATAAGTCCCTATATGATCAAAAATTCAGTTCTTCTTTTCATGAAGCGTGATCTTTTGTTTTCTATTTGGTTTTAACATTGCCTTTAATAAATTAAGCTAGCTGTTTTAAAAAAATAGTGAAACTATTTTTATTTATAGTTTACGCTAAATTAAATTTTTTTAGCAACACAAATTGTTATTTTTTATTAAACAAAATTGTGTTAAGAAATATTATATAGCTATAATTGAAAGAATTTGATATATTGTATCGATTTTATATTACCCCTTAAAAGGAAAAAGCATGAAAAAATTTTTTAAAAAAGATTTTTTAAAATTTTTGTTTGCATCACTTTTTATTATAGCTGGTGTTTATTTATTAAATTTTGTATCTGCTGGTAATTTGTTAGCATCTGTTATAAATATTTTTACAGCTCCAGTTCAAGGCTTTACTAATAGTGTGTCCAAAATAGTAACTGATAGCCTTAAGAAAAAGCAAACAGAACAGGATTATAAAAATCAGATAGATAATTTAAAGTCTCAAATTAGAAAACTACGTACGATAACGGCCGACTATTATGACGTTAAAAGAGAAAACGCACAATATTTGAAATTTTATGGCATAAAGAAAGCAGATAAAAGTCTAGAATTTACTGTTGCGACTATTAATAGCAAAAATTCATCGGATTTTTCTGAAGGTTTTACTCTGAATAAAGGTGCGCTTAATAAAATAAGTAAAAATGCTCCAGTTATGACGGAATCTGGAATAGTTGGTAGAGTAGAGGAAGTTTCTGCTAATACATGCAAAGTTGTAACTATATTGTCGCCTAGTTTTAAAGCTAGTGTAGTAGATTCAAACTCTGGTGATGGGGGAATACTGTCTGGAAATGCAAAGCTCATAAAAGAAAATTTAAGTGGTATGTTTTATTTATCTGCTCAAAACAATGTAAAACCAGACGATGTAGTTGTTACGTCTGGTCTTGGTGGAGTATACCCAAAAAATATGCCAATTGGAAAAATTAAAGAGCTTAAGCAAGATGACTTTGACTCTTCTTTTTATGCTACCGTCGAACCATTTAGCGATATAAAAAACATAACGGAAGTTTTTGTAATAACAAATTTTGCAGGAAAAGAAAGGTAAGTTAAAAATAATTTTATCTTTAATAGGGGGTTTTAGGAATTAATGTTAGGTGAATATGTAGACAAAAAATATATTTAAAAAGTTGATGACTAGATTTAAAAAAATTCGTATTTTAAAATTTTTAAAATTAATATCGCTATTGTATTAGCAAGAAATTTAATTTACACTTCAAAAATTGAGAGGTATTCATCTTTGTTTAAAAAATTTTTTAATATTGCAAAATATTTTGCTTATATTTTTGAAATTTTTATTTTTTACACTATACAAAGAGTACCTAATTCTTTAATACAATTTTTATTTAACATTCGCCCTATTTATTTAATACCAATAATGCTAGTAATAACTATTTTTGAAGGTAAAACAGTTGGCTTGATTTTTTCTATTATCGTAGGCATACTTTTAGACTTAGAGTTTTCTTTTAACCTAGGTTTTTACACAATAGTTTTAGGAATATTAGCGTTTGTAGTAAGTACGTTTTTTGAAAAAAGTATCAAAATTAATTTCTTTACAGTAAATATTTTAGTGTTATCATCTGTTATAGTAGTTTTCATTTTAGAATTTTTATTTTTCTTTGTTTTTAAAGGCTATAAGGATATATTTTACGCGTTAATTAATTTTTACTTACCACAATTAGGTTTCACCGCTTTAACTATACCTTTATTTTATTTTTTCAATAAAACAATATCTAGTGCATCGGTTATTAGTGATGTACAGGGAGCTAGTGATGAAAATAAAGAATAGACGTTGTAAAATTTACATTTACAACAGTAGTCTTAATTTTAGTAAGTGTAGTTTATATTTTAATATCTACTGACTAGCAGTTATTTAGTGTTTAAAGAGATTTTTTTCTCAATAGTATAAGTAACAGACAAAGATGTGAGATAATTAAAATGCTAAAAGTGGATAGATATGTTAACTTATAGTATATGTAAAAAGTAGGGGGTACAAAATGCATTTTAATAAAAATTGCATACTTAGACTATCGATAAACTGACGAAGACGTTGTCTAACTACTAATTGGTTCGGTTATATGCAAAAAATTTTATGTTAGTCGAAAATTTAATTTTCTGTTCATAAGTGGTAATTTTTTGTTATCTATGTACTTTTAGCACTGCCAATAAAGTTATGTGTATTGAAATTTTAAATTTTTTTATGTTAAAGAACATTTACTTTAGGATACGCTATATAAGCGTTTATATAAGCTAATAAATTTAGTGACCAAAAAGGCAAGCAATGAAGAATCAAAACAAGCAGTACAAAATAAGATGCACATTCATAATAATAATTTTTGTTTTTATAATAACGGTTTATGTATTGCGACTTATTGACTGGCAAATAGTTAACGGACAAAAATATTTTGAACTTGCTAATAAAAATAATATATTTACAGTAAAAACAGAACCACTAAGAGGTGAAATATTAGACTCAAACGGTTTACCTTTTGCACAAAATGTGCTCGAATATAATGTTATTCTGGATAGATTTGCGATAAATAAAGAAAAAGAAAATGAAATTATAGAAAGTCTAATTATCCTATTTAAAAAAGAAAAAGAAGATTTTGTAGATAATTTACCAATAGAGATAGATAAAAAGACTAATCAATATTTATTTTTGAAAGATAAAGAAGCAGAGATAAAAGAGCTTAAGGGTAAAACTAGACTTAATCTTAATAGCTATGCTACTGCAAATGATTGCATCGAAAAGATCTGCGAAAGGTTTAACTATACTAATAACAAAGACATCGAATTAAAAAGGAATGTTGCTAGTGTTAAATATGGAATGCTAGCTAGCGGATATTATCAGGCAATGAATACATCTTATACTTTTGCTAAGGGTATTAGCACAAAAATGCTATCGATTATATGTGAAAAATATCAAGATATAGCAGGAATTAGAATAAGCACTTCACCAAAAAGAGAATTGGTAAATTCAGATATTATTCCTCATATTGTTGGTTTTGCAGGCAAGATGTCATCGGAGCAATACGAACAGTTAAAAAATAATGGCGATTATACAATAGAAGATTTTGTAGGAAAAAGTGGAATTGAGCTTTCCATGGAAAGTTATCTTAAGGGGAAAAAAGGAGAAAAAAAATTAGAAATATCTAAATATGGAAAACTCCTTGATGCGTTTGAAACAATAAGTCCGGAGCCTGGCAAAACAATATTTTTAACAATAGATTCTAATTTACAAAAGGCAACAAATGCTTCTTTAGAAAAGTATGTAAAAATGGCGCACGCAGGAGCTGGTGACTGCGTGGCAGGTGCTGCTGTAGTACTGGATGTAAGGGATTTTTCGGTACTTGCGATGTCCACTTACCCAAGTTATGACGCGAAAAAATTTTTAGAAGATAAATCATATAATGAAGCTATTTCTAAAAACAGGACTATTCCAATTTTTAATAGAGCCATAAACGGTACATTTGCACCAGGATCGACATTTAAACCATTAGTAGCCATGAGCGCGTTAGAATCTGGCACAATTACAGACAAAGATACTGTAACTTGCCACAGAATATATTACTATCCTGGTTCTAATTTTACTAATAAATGTCTTGGAAATCATGGTGCTGTACCTTTAAGAAGTGCCATGGCAAGGTCATGCAATGTGTATTTTTCTGAAGCCGGAAGACGTGCAGGTATTAATAATATAAATAAATTTTGTAGAAACTTTGGTCTTGGGTCACCTACAGGAATTGAATTAAAAGAAACTTTAGGTGTTATTGCAGGGCCAGAGCACAGCAGAAAAATTGGTTCTATTTGGGATAACAGAATAACAATAAAAGCATCAATCGGCCAGGCAGATAATTTATTTACTCCACTACAATTAGCTACATACGCAGCAACTATTGCAAATGGTGGTCATAGATATAAAGTACATTTAGTAAAAAAAATTACAGACTACAAAAGACAGAATGTGTTTTTTGAAAACAAGATAGACTCTCCAGAGCTTATTTGCGAAAGTGGTATTTCTAGTAATAATTTAAATATAGTGAAAGATGCCATGCGAGCAGTTGTAACATCTGGTACCGCTTCTATGTTTTCTGGGTACCCTGTCCCGATTGCGGCAAAAACTGGTACAGCTCAGTGTACAGGGTCTGACCACACTTTATTTATTTGTTTTGCACCATACAACGATCCTAAAATTGCAATAGCAGTCGTAATAGAGCACGGAGCAAAAGGCTTTGCCTCTAAAGGAGTTGCTAAAGATATTTTGGATGCTTATTTTTTAAAAAAATAGTTTGGATAATAAAAGGTATTTTAAGTTATTTGTTGATGGGTAAAAGTCATTGCAAGTGTTGCTTTCTTTTTTTAGCCAGTTTTTAAAATTTATTTTTTAATAAATCAAGCTGAACCACAAATGTTACTGCATTATATTTTGGGTATCCTTTTACTTTTACCAGAGCATATACTTTGACATATATACATGCTTTTAGTACTACCACCTTGACATCCCATTTAAAATATTTTATAATACTAATACATTTCAATTTTACTTTATTTTTGTTTTCGATCTGTATGTTTCTCTAAAAATTTAGTTAGAATTGATATATATATATATATATATATATGCTGTTTTGCAGCAGGAAATGGAGTTTTTGGCGTATGAATAAAGGTGAGTTTGCAAGTTTAATAATGCTAGGTGCATTTTCAGCGGGAGTTGCTTCAAGCAGTGCGGTAAGCGCTCAGGGTGACGAAAATTTGGCGAGTGTAGTAGATAATAAAGGTGCTAGTTCTCACAATGACTCAGTGCCGATTGATCCTAAAGTTAGCAATGAACCAATGGTTGATGCTGACGAAACTAATGTTGATGCTGAAACAACAACAGACGAAGAAACACAAGATGATAGCAAAGACGAAGATAATAATGCGAGTGCCGACACAGAAATTTCAGATAAAGACATAGAAGATAAAGCAGATTTATTAGAGGATTCAACTAACCAAAATAGTAAAAACGAGGATAACTTATCTGTTGATAATGACAAAAATCAGAATGTTAAAAGAGTTAATGGTGTAGGAATAGTTAAAGGTCTTACTATTGCGGGTGTTAGTGCTGCAGCGCTAAAATGTACAGAATTTTCAATAGATAAATTGAAAGGTAAAAAAGATGATGGCAATTCTGTTGACGGTTATGTGGATGATAATCTGTTAAATAAAAAGATTGAAAAACTTGAAGAAGAGTTGAATTTAGCTAAGCAGGATATTAAAGCAATCGATGATAAATTATATAATCTGTTAAATAAAAAGATTGAAAAACTTGAGGAAGAGTTGAATAAAGCATTCCAGGATACTATTCTGCCAAATAATAGAGCATGGTTATGGGGCTTTATGTCTTATGCTTATGAAAAGCTTGGTTATTTTGGGGAAGGCAAGAAAGACCCAAATGCTGTTTTGACTATTCATAGAAAAGGATGGAGAATACTTTTTTGTATTTTAAATCTTATTATTACTCTTGCTTTGATTAAAAAAGCATGTCAATTAAGAGAATTGATTAGTGATGAATTTTTTAAGGATTATATTAATAAAAAAAATCAAGTGTTTATTGATATTTTATTACTTATTAATACAGTGTCTGCAATTCTTTGCCCTCCCGCCGGTCTTCTTTTATATTCATTGGAACAAGAAATAATAACAAAATATTCTGAAAGTTTCAGTAACAATTTAGAATAGCGGTATGTATGTATGTTGTCGCTTATTCAGTTTTTTAACCTTGTTTTTTATTATGTTTTAAAATTGCACTTATTACTTATTATTCTTGATTTATTAAGTTAGTTAATGTAACATTTTCGTAATAAAATTATAAAATAATATAAAAAAGTTTTGATGTTATATAGGATTGGTAAATTTTGTGTGCGACGATATCGTGTACAGGTTTAGTGCTGGGCAGAGGGTTTATCTCATCTTTAAGAGATTTTGTGATATATTTATTTCATCTATTTCAATTATATTGTTTTCCCCTTTAATTTTATTCATATCTTTAATAATAAAACTTACTTCGAAGGGTCCAGTTGTGTTTTCACAAAGTAGAGTTGGCCAATATGGCAAGCTGGTTAAGATTTATAAATTTCGTACAATGTTGTTATCTGCTCCAAAAGAAGTTGCTACAGGAGACTTGGAAAATCCAAACGTTTATATAACAAAAATAGGCAAAATTTTAAGAATGACTAGTTTGGATGAGATTTTGCAATTTTTTAATGTGCTAAAGGGGGATATGAGTATTGTCGGTCCAAGACCTATTATATTAAGCGAAATTAAAATTCATGAATTAAGAAAAAAAGAAAATATTTATCTAATAAAACCGGGAATTACTGGCCTTGCACAGATTAATGGTAGAGATCTTTTAACTGCAGAAGAAAAAGTTCGTTTTGATTCTATTTATATGAAAAAAATCTCACTCAAAATGGATCTCTATATTCTTTTTAAGACTTTCATAGTTGTGCTTAAAAGGTCAGATTTTTTTGAAGGGAAAATAAAAAAGTGATACAACACCGTTAGAATATACACCAGATTCTTGGTACAGTTACGTTTAGATAAAAATATATAATTGCTAAAAACAAGTAAATTAAAAAGTAACACTTTCTAAACTTAAAAAAAAGTAATTCACCTAGAGACAAGTTTTAACTTAAATTTCGAGATTAACCACACTCTTAAAATACACAAATTCTTTGTATTTACTCTGGATACCTAGTTAATTTGACACCGAAAATAGTCGCTATCTATAGGCGATCCTCGGAAGAAAAACTTGATTTTGCAAAACTTACATCATATTTTAAAACTTTGAGAATAAGATATCAAATTTATTAACTAACTATTTTGTCAGTATTAGCATATTTCCAAGTATAGTCAGCAAGTAAAAGTACTGCATTTATGTTCATTATAACACGAAATACACCATATAAAGGTTTTAGATTCAGTAGAACCTTCACTTAATCTTTAAAAGCCCTCCACATCTGTATAAGATACCTAAAATCCAAAAAAACGGTTTGATATTTTTTTCATCTTTTGCTTCTAAACTTTTGTTTTCACTATAAAGATCAAATCTGATACCGTATACTTTCCCCTCCTACATTTGCTTTCGCTTCTTTATTTCAAAATCAATCGTACGATAAATGGCTTGAAGAATATAAACAGCACAAAGAAGCCACTTTATCGCTTTTGAAGGATCATTTTTACACCATGCCCCAAAACCACCTTCTTCTTACTCTTTAAATTTTTCCTATGGATCTTTTTCTTCCTTTTCCTCTAACTCTTTTTAAGATCTCGTATTCCTTCACCACTTTCTTGTACATTAGCCATTGTCAATGTATATTAAAAATAATTGTTTGCAATGATAGGTATTTGCTTGTAAAATATGCTAGAGTAACTTCATAAAAATTTAATTAAAACAAATCACTAAAAAGGTTTTGAAATGGACTGCAAGCAAAAATTCATAGATATATTTACTAAAGAGGTCAAAAGACCAGGTAGTAATGAGCTTTTAGATTGGCTTGATACTACAGATTTTTTTACTGCGCCGGCAAGTACGAAATATCACTGTGCCTGCGAGGGCGGCCTTGTGATGCACAGCGTTATTGTGTACGAAACATTAATAGATCGTTTTTTTAAAGAAGGAACAGACTCAAAAGAAACTTTTGCGATTTGCGCGCTTTTGCACGATTTATGCAAGGCTGAGTATTATAAAATATCTACTAGAAATGTAAAAAATGAAGAAACTGGTATATGGGAAAAACGACCGTACTATGCAGTAGATGACGTTTTCCCATATGGGCATGGCGAAAAATCGGTATATCTAATTGAACGTTTTTTGAGACTAAAACCAGCTGAAGCAATGGCTATTAGATGGCATATGGGTGGTTTTGACGACAGTGTCAAAGGAGGCAGCTTTGCATTAAGTTTGGCCTTTGAGAAATATCCGTTAATAGTAAAACTCCATATTGCTGATTTAGAAGCTACTTACTTAAAGGAGCGCGGGACTTCCGAAGCAGCTATGTAGTCAGTCTATCCATATTGACAGTATCATTTATACTAAAACAAATTTAAAGATTTGGAGCGTTTGTTGTTCCAATGTACTTTTCAGTATTATTAGTACTGTGTAGATTTAGAGATTACATATTTAAAAGTGTGTGGAACATCTAAAACTACATGATTAAATTTCACTGGTAGTTCTGATTCTAACCAGGGTCAGATAAATATTTCCGTACTTATAAATATTTTTTAAAGTGGCTTATTAAATAGCAAACAGTCTAAGAGTTACACTGTTAAATTATTTTTCAATAACTTTTTAGAACCATGCGAGTACAGTAAAATTTTAAAAACTTATTTTTGAAATTTATTTCATAAACTTAGTTAGGTATAAATTATAAATTCAAAAAATATTTGTTACTATTGCTTGTCTTAAGCAAATATGCAATTGCCGATAACTATCTATTAAATTGGTATAAAAGGATCGATAAAAATGAATAAATTTTTAATTAATTAAAGACGATTAACAAAGCCATTAGAAGTCGTTTAAACTACTAACGGCCCATTGTTTGTACGTTTATTTATATTTGATCCTTGTTTGTAGACTACTTTAAAGCGTTATAATTGTCTTTTATTTTACTGACAAATTTCATACTATCAAGGACGCCAATATCTTTTCCTCTGTAATCATGCAGTGTCCTTTCTAATGCTGCCAACAAATTTGTTAAATTAGTTACCACTATCTCCAAACTAGTATTTTTTGGTATCTCATTAATTTTGTTTATATTATTTACCTTAGAATTTTTCTGACCCTCTTCTTGCTTTTTTAAGATTCTTGCAACGTCTCGAGCAAGTTGTAATATTGGCATAACGGTTTTTTCTAGTTCCTCTGGTCCCATTTTTTGCTTTAAAATAAAATTGAAAATCTCCCCTTCATTAACAGCTTTTGTAAGTACGTTTACGACACTAAATATTTCGTCTAAACTACCGCCAGATTCTTCCTTAATATAATTATTTATCTCATTAAATATGAAATGCAAACGTTCACTATTACTTTTAAAGTTTTTATTACTTTTATACTTTTTTACAACATTTTCAATAATTTTATCTTTTTGAGTTTTTAATTTTAATTTGATTAAAAAAATATTACGTAACTTTTCTTCTTTCTTAGCTATAATACCATCCACGGCTTTTAACTGCTCTCTTAATTTTTTGTTACCGTCTTTGTCATTCTCTTGTCCATCCGTAAATAATTGCAACTGTTCTTTCAACTCTTTTATTTTTGTTTCTAATTCTTCTTTTTTCTCTCTTGCTAATTTTACTCTTACCTCATCTTGCTTTCTATCTTCATCGTCCTTTTTTTTATTTTTCCCAAAAAGACTTTTCTTATCCGTGTTCTTTTGTTCATTTATAGCATCATTTAAACTCATAGTTGCTTTTTTTAATTCAAACTCTTTACTTAAAATGTCATTTTTGATAATTTTAGATACAACTTTTTCTTTCAGCTTTCTATCTGCATCATTATTTCCTATAACATTAGGATTATTTTTTTTAACTTTTCCTTCAACAATTCTGTTTAACACTTCACTATTATCAAGTAAAAGTTCATTTTTTGCCCAGGTTTTATTTTCTAACTTATCTATTTTAGACAACATATCTTTTTTTGTTTCTTTTGTCTCTAATATGTCTTTCAACAAACTTTCTTCTTGTTTTTTTAATTTTTCAGAAATTTTATCAAAAACAAAAATAACACAATTTTCGACATCAATAACATGATTTTCGCCATCCAAATCTAATCCAAGATTATTAAAATTTTCCTTTTTAATTTTTTTTATTTTTTCTTCCGCCGATTTACCAGGAATAACGACACCACTCAGCTTTAAATTTGTTCGAATATCGTAATCTTTATTGTGATCACTACCAAATTCTTCGTCGAAACCTTTTAAAAAATTTTTAATATCATGGTCAGAAATTATATCTTCAAAGCCAAATCCAGAATGAATTTTGTATAGCTTGTTTATCTCACTGTATATGTACTCTAACGGATTATCTGATGATATACCTTTCGCTATTTTAATTATATTATCTACATTAATCCCTTTTTCATTACATAACTTTTCCAGCTCTTTAAAAGCATAATCAGCTGGACCTTTGTCAGTTATTTTGTTAACCAGCTCAATTATTTTATCCAAGTCTAATTTCTTTTTTTTACATATTTTATCAAGTTCACCCAGAGCAAATTGAGCCGGGTTATCGAGCAGTGATTTTATTTTACCTAATAGCTGTCCAAGTTTTGTTAAGTCAATCTTTTTATCTTCTTCTTCTTTTATTTCAAATGTTTTCTTAATTAGCTCAGTTATTGGGCCTACTAGCTTTACTATTTCTAGAGTTTCTTTAAGCTTTTTCAAATCGAACTTTTTATCATCTTCTTTATTTTTATCATCTTTTTCTTTTATCTCCAGTGTTTCTTTTACTACATTAAGCACTTCAAAAACTAAATCCAAATTCTTTTCAAATTCTCCTAACTTAAACTCTTTCTTCCCTTTTTTATCGACTTCATCCTCTATCTTAAATTTTTTCTTTACTAAATTAGTTAGTGGGCCAATCAAATTTATGGTCTCTAATACACCAGCGCTTTTAAGTTTATATAAAACGAACAAAATCGATGCCAAAATTGCTACCATTACCAAAGAAACACAAACATACATAACAATAGCAAGCGGATTAGTACCCTGCTTAACTGTCGTTTGTTCACCAGATGGTTTATATTTTTCAAGCTCATTTATTTTTGCTTTTGCTGCTAGTGTTAGTTGGGCTATTACCTCTTCTAGCTCTCTTATTTTATTTTCGTAATTAATTTCGCCAGGCGATAAGTTTTCTCTGGACGTTTGCGTTAATCTATTTATTGCATTTTCTTGCTCTTTAATCTTACTGCTAAGCTGGTTTACGGTGTTTATTTCACTGTTTTTATTAAATTTGTCGTTAACAACTAAAACAGCACCAGTCGTTAGGGTTGACCCTATCCCAAATGCTAATAATTTTGCTATATCAGCGCTGCCCGCTTTAACTTCAGAGCTAACGCTACGAATTCCCCCTTCATCTTTAGTCTTATCAATGTTAGCTTTGTTACCTATCGCGACAATGGAACAAGAAGAGCTTAAACCCGTAGCCAGTGCTGCAAATAAAGTTATTCCGCTTGTTTTCTTTCTAATCATTTTTTACCTATACCTATAAAAAATTTAAAATGGCTTAACCTTATTTCAAGGATATTTATATTTTAACAAATTATATTTATATTGTCAATCTTTTGCTTAAATTTTATTAATATAACAAAATTATAATCAAAAATATTTAATTTTTGTTGCTATTAAAAAAGATTATTATTATTCCGAATTAAGTTTTTAAATTTGAAAATAAAATTGCATAATTAATTTATAAAATTAGTAGTTTAAATTTAAAATAAAGCTGTGTGAAATTTTTATAATATGAAAATTTTTCTTTTTAATAATAAGGGTAAGGTCCTGTGGCAAAAATTATAAATGGAATAGAAATAGCAAATAAGATATATAAAATTTTAGAAAAAGATATAAAAAAACTAAAACAGTCGCACAATGTATCTTTGAAATTGGCTGTTATATCAGTTGGGGATATGGCCTCTTTAAAAATATATACAAATTGCAAAAAAAAAGCATTTTTAGGGCTTGGAATTGGATTTGAAGAATATATTTTTGATGAAAATGCAAAAGAAGAAGAAATAATAAAACTTATTAAAAAACTAAATTACGATGACAGTGTTACTGGCATTATGGTGCAACTTCCACTGCCAAAGCATTTAAACAAAAGGAAAATTTTAGAATCTATTAATAAAGAAAAAGATGTAGATTCTCTTACGCCCGCAAATCTAGGATATTTGACTTTTGGTAAAGATTCAGAAAACTTAAGTTTTGCTCCTTGCACTGCTTTATCAATTTTAGAAATATTAAGGTATGAAAATATACAATCGGAAGGTAAACACATTGTAATTTTAAGTAGAAGTAATATTGTAGGTAAGCCTTTAGCACTAATGCTACTTAATATGAACGCGACAGTCACTGTTTGCCATAGTAAAACTAAGAATCTTAAAGATATTTGTAAAAATGCGGATATAATAATTTCTGCTACAGGAATTAGGAACATCGTAAATAAAGATATGGTAAATAAAAACAGCATAATAATAGATGCGGGTATAAATAGAGATTTTAAAGGTAAAATCTGTGGTGATGTTAATTTTAATGAGATATCATCATTAGTAAAGTTAATAACGCCGGTTCCAGGTGGAGTTGGACCTGTTACTGTAGCTATGCTCCTAAAGAACTTAGTTTTTGCAGCAAAAAGTAAAATAATAGCAGATAAGTTAATAACTTCAGAAAATTAAGTTTAAAAAAATTTCTACATTACATAAGCTGGATGTAGGCTAATCTCTATTCTTGCCTATAAATCATAATAACGAGACCGATTTCTTACCAAATAAGTAGTGCTAAAACCGCATAAACGACACAAAATTACTATTCATGAACGTAAATTTTCAACCACTTTAAATGATATACATTTTGGACAATAATTTTACTTAAACATACTTCAGCTTTTAAAAAATCTATTTACTTTTAGAACTGCGACACCATAAGCCTTGGTACTAAAAGCAGGTAGATAACAAGTTAACACACTCTTAACATCACGACACTAAAACTATTTTTAATAGTAACAATGCTTTGCTACTGGATTTCATACTTTTTAGAAAAAATAACTTCGGTTAATCTACTAAAATTTAGCACTGCCAATAAACATAATTAAAACTAAAAACATTCATAAAAAATTTTGGTATTAAAATCCACGGTATTTAAAAATACTGTACGTAACAAAGTTTGAGAATACCCCGTTCACAAATTTGTTTACTTCCCATCTATTAGGGTTTAAAAAGGAAGTTCGTGTCTCTTTGTGCCGTAAATTATTCCATAAAGAACTTGCACTTTGTTTAACAACTGCATTGCACAAAAGCCCAGCTATTCCACCCACAACTGTTATTGGTGGATAGAGATAGCCTAAAGTCCAAACGATTGCACTAGGTGCCAAAGAATGAGCAATTCTTCCAATAGACAACTCAGCTTTTTCCTTGTCGTAGCTTGGTAACAAATTCATATTTTCATCATAACCAAGCTCGTGAAGAATTGCTGCTACATTTGATTCTTTCTTATCTTTTTCTTCAAAAATTTTATAAAAATCATCTTTGTAAGTTAAGTTATAACCTAAAAAACCTAGTTCAGACATTTTTTCATATATTAAAGTCTTTATAATCTCTTCGTAACTCAAATTTAGTAGTGGTTCTTTAGGCTTTATATCGTACTGCTCTAAAGTGTCTTCTTTTGCCAAATCTATCAAAGCTTCTGCTATTTTTAGTTCATTATCATTGCCCTCTGTATTAAGAAGCTTGTCTTTAATAATTTTATTGCATAATTTTCTAAGAATAAATATTCTTTGTTTGTCATTACCTGGCATCCTAACACCATATATTTCGCCATCTTTTTTTTCAAAATCGTAGATTGCACTTTTTTTTGTTGTTAAATTATTGTCTCCTAAATCTTCAGTTGTTACAATGTTATTAAAATCTTCTTCATTGATGATAATATCATCATATACTTTTTGTAACTTACAAATTTTTTTTAAAAAATATTTTTCTAATTTTTCCATTACAAAAGTATCTTCAATTTGAATATTATCAAATTTATCTATTTTTGCTCCAGATTCCTTTAGAAAGTGTTCTTCTCTATCTAAAATAAGATTATGTATTATTTGCGGTACACTTTTTTTCAGTACACTTTTGTTTTTCTCCTTCTCTATACTACATATGTTTTTAGCAAGTTGTATAGCGGCATTGTAACCTTTTTCTTGTTTTTCTTTTCTTTTTTCATTTAAGGTTTTTTTACTTTTGAACCAATCAAAAAGTCCAGCTGAAGTTACACCACTGCTAACAGCACCCGTAACTGTAGCACCAAGTGCTAGGGCACTTGCAATTTTTCTCTTTCTGCTAGACATAGTTTTTTATCCTCATTAATTTAGTTTATAAATTTATATTTTTATGATTTTATCATAAAATTGCAATTATTGCAATTGTTTTTATATAATTAATATAAAATATATTTAATTAACGTATTTTTATACTTTGAAATTTAAGTAATTAACATCATTAAAAAAATTGAGTACTATGGTAAAAGGCAAAATTTTGCTTTTTAACTAGGGAGTAAAATACGTTTATGGATGAATACACTAGAAATTCAATAACACTTTTAGATGATGATGGTTCCGAGCACAAATTTGAAATTTTAGATGTAATAAATAATAAGGAAGGCAAGTTCTATGCCTTGCTTCCTAAAAATAATTTAAAAAGTGCAGATCTAAACGATGTTTACGGGTATTACATTTTTGAAGAAATAGAGAACGGCAAAGATCAGCTTATGACTGAGGTAAAAGATGAGTCTAAGTTAAAAAGACTTTCCAAAATGTTTGAAGAAAAATTTGAGGAGTTTTAGCCAAATTTTTAATAAGTCAAAAAAGCTTGCAAATAAATAAATTGTATAATAAAGAATTTTATTTTACTCCGTGCAAGAAAAGCTATAGGTAACACAATTAATTGCAGAATTCAGTATTAGTGCTGCAACTAATTAGGTTTTCAACTCCCGCTTTAATAATATATTCTTTTTTGGGCAAAACAGAATCTCCAAGTTGTGGTTGTACTTCACAGTAGTTTTTAGTTCTTTTATTAAAAACAATTTTTGTTAGCATATCAGTAGCACAATTTACTGCACAACTCAGAGCAAGCCCCGATACCGAAAAAGCACCCCCCCGCTGCTGTTACTAAAATTGAACCAGGTAATGCATTTGAGGCTAAAAATTTTAAAAATGCTCCAGTAATTTCTTCAACATTAGAATAACCTTTACTATAATTTAATTCATTAAGGACTATTACTCTACCACTACAAGTGTTTTCAAAAAAATTCTTTATGGCATCTTTTTCTTTGTTTTTTAAATCTCCATGTGTAAGTATTTCACTATTACTTACATTTCCTTCCTCTATGTCAAGTACCAGTTCTCTTCCTTCTACTCCTTTATTTATCAAGCGAGCAACGCGGTCAATACTAAATTCCTCATTTAATTTTTCGAATTGTCCAACGGTTATTTTTTTACCTTTGGATATCGAATAGTAACAATACTCAATTAAGAAACAGCTTTTTTTATATTCACCTATACGAGTTGTTTCACAAAGACCCTTTATAGCATCTTCTTCCTTTTCTTTTAAGTATTTTGTCATAATATCTTTTCTATCATTTTCAATATTAAATTTTACATTTTTTAAATTATTCGATTCATCATCAAAAAGAAATCCAATAACATAAGTTTTGATTCCAACGCACCCTAAAAGTTTATTATTTTTAAGTACACTTTCTTGAATTCTACTTTCATCTTTGGTAAGTGCCAGATCATTTTCTTTTATTGTATTTTTTCCCAAGAAATCCCTTAAGTTTATGCCATATTCATTTTTTAATTTTTCGAATTGCTCAACGGTTAATTTTTTACCATTGGATATTGATTCGTAACAACTCTTAACTAATAAATATTTACTTAATGCGTCTTTTTCATTTTTTTCGATTTCGAATAATTCTTTAAAATTGTCTGTTTCTACAAAACATTTACAGTCACTTCTAACTTTAACCATTGTATTCTCTATTAAAAATTTGATAACTTGTTTTTCGCTAAGTGAATTTTTTTCAGCTCTATCAAAAATTATCTTAAAAATATCTTCGATATCATCGTTCATGTTATAAAGTTCATCGATAAGATTCCCTTCTTGGTTTTTTAGGTATTCTTCCATAAATTCAATCATTATTTTTTTCTTTTCAGCAGGTATGTCATTGTTTATTGAATTATCGTTGAGTACCAGATTATCTTCTGTTATTCCTTTTGTTTCCAATAAACTGCTAAAGTTTTTGTCTTTTATTAATTTATCGAAATTTTCCTTGGTTATTTTTTTACCATAGGATATTGATTCGAGACAACTATCAATTATTGAAAACCTATTTTCATATTCTTCTAATGAGATTTTTTCATTGCTATTATTATGTTCTTGCTTTTTTTTAAAATTTTTATTTTCATCAATTTTTTCCCATTTTTCTTCTAAAAGTCCGTTTGGCCTATCGTACACATCAGCAATAACCACTGCAGTTACATCAATTTTTTCAGAAGCATCATTTGTATTTTTTGTTGGGTCAATCGCGTCCTTAAGTTTTTCAATTAAATCCGACTTATCATTATTTCCGTTATCTAAAACACTTAACATTTTTTTTATAATGTTTTTAGCTGCTGCACGATATTTTATCGTTTTTGTTTCTTGAAGATATGCATTTTGAGCTTCTTTATCATTCTTCATTAAATCAAAGAGGGTTGCTGAAGTCATAGTACTGCTTGCTGCACCTATAGCTGTAGCCCCTAAACCTACTGCACTAGCGAATTTTTTATTAATCATAATTTTTTATTCCTTTTTTAGAATTATAGACATTATATAAAAGAAAATGTAAAAAACAACATTTTTATTTAATAATTTAATAATTATAAGCAAAATTATATTTACAAATCGATAATTAGCTTTACTTTAGCTTTATTTATGTAATATAATTTGGGCCGTTGTGCTTTTAAGCATCTGCCTAACTCGCGAATTGTACTATATAACCCTACAACCTTTATGATTGGGGATTTTGTTCTTTTAACGGATTGCAGACCTCCCATTTTTGGACGAAGGGAGCGTGAAGTTACAAGGCGGATCTACCCACTATGAATGGCTTAATAACCGTTTAACTGTTTTAGTAGGCAGGTTATTTTATGTACACTACGGTCAGGCGGATTTATTTTCTATTTAAATTATGCAGTTTTTGTTTAGACGAGAACAATCGCTTGGTACGCTTGACACTAATATTATAGTTTTTACTTAACATGTTTAAGGTTTTTTATAGATAAATTTCGTTATTTTCTGGTGATATATAAGGGCCAATGGGCCTATAACAATTCGGTTCAAAAAATAGCCAAATTAACAAATAAAATTTTCTTAATTTCACAACAAATATAAGATTTAAAAAACTGATTTTTGGGTAAGAAATCTTAATATAATTTTTTAGATTTATTACCTAATTGGCGTTAAGCATTTTAGTTTATTTGTTACAGTTTAGCGTCGTTTTTTAAAGGTATTATTTATTTTTTAAAATTTTTTAATAGACTATGTTATAATGCAAATAGAATAAATTTGTGACTTGGTTTATTTGTACTTTCAAAATTAGAAATTTTGATAAATATTTAAAATAAGTTTTTTAGCACTTATAAGTTAATTAATAAAAAAGGGGATATTAGAAACTGTGGAAAGCGGCAAAGCTAACATGAAATTAGATTATACGAAAACTTTAAATTTACCATCTACAGACTTTCCTATGAGGGCTAATTTGCCAGAAAAAGAGAAAGTAATCTTAGATAAATGGGACAAAAATCATATTTACGAAGAACTTAGGGAAAATAATAAGGATTTACCAATTTATACATTACACGATGGTCCACCCTATGCTAACGGTGCGATACACATGGGTCATGCTTTAAATAAAGTACTCAAAGATTTTGTAGTTAGATATAAAAATATGTCTGGATACAGCGCTTTGTTTATTCCAGGTTGGGATACTCACGGTTTACCCACAGAGCTTAAAGCTATGAAAAAAATTAAGAATAAAAGTGGTATTTCTCCAGTAGAGCTTAGGAATATTTGTAAAGATTTTGTTGATAGATATGTTTTGGAACAAAAAGAAGATTTTAAACGTTTAGGTGTAATTGCAGACTGGGAAAGACCATACATCACACTGCAAAATGAGTATGAGAGTGCAGAGCTTGAAGTTTTTGCAAAAATGGTAGATAAGGGTTGCATTTACAGAGGATTAAAACCTGTTTATTGGTGTAGTAGTTGTAGAACCGCTTTGGCAGAAGCAGAGATAGAGTACCAAAAGGATTTATGTAAATCTATTTATGTAAAGTTCAGAGTAAGTAAAGACAACGGTGTATTTAATAAACTAAATATAGAGCCATCAAAAGTTAATTTTTTAATTTGGACTACCACTACCTGGACTTTACCTGCAAATACTGCAATATGTTTAAATAAAAAATTTGTGTACGTTTTAGTAAAGTACGCTGATGAATACTATGTTGTAGCTAAAAATCTTTTAGAGTCTGTTATGGACCAGGCTAATGCTAGTCCTGAAGATTACGAGATTATTAGTGAGATAAAAGGAGAAGATTTTGAATACATTAAAGTCAAACACCCATTTTTAAATAGAGAATCTTTAGTAATTCTGGGAGATCACGTTACTTTGGAATCAGGTACAGGTTGTGTACATACAGCACCTGGACATGGTTTGGAAGATTTTTCGGTTTGTCAAAATTATGATGAATTAAAAGATCTAAAAAATATATTAGTTGCAGTTGACAACAAAGGTTGTATGACTGATATTTGTGGCGAAAAAATTTTTGGTCTTAATATAGATGAAGCAAACGAAACAATATTTAAGGAATTAGAAAAAAGCGGAAGATTATTTGCTGTTAATGAGTACACTCATTCATATCCACATTGTTGGAGGTGCAAAAAACCCATTATTTTTAGGGCAACTAAGCAGTGGTTTTGCAGTGTAGATGCATTCAAGGAAAAAGCTATTTTAGAGTCTGAGAGTGTTAACTGGTATCCGAGTTGGGGTAAAGAAAGAATGAAAGGTATGATAACAGAAAGAAAAGACTGGTGTATATCTCGGCAAAGGCGTTGGGGAGTTCCAATCCCTGCTTTTTATTGCAAAAAGTGTGGTGAAGTACTTTTAAATAAAGACACAGTTTTACACGTTGCATCTGTTGTAAAAAGATATGGAACAGATGTTTGGTATCAAAAAGACGAGAAAGATCTTTTACCTGAAAATACAACCTGTACAAAATGCGGATCTGAAAGTTTTGTAAAGGAGATGGATATTTTAGATGTGTGGTTTGATTCCGGAACGAGTCATACAGCAGTTTGTAAAGAAAGAGATGAAATTAAATTCCCTGCAGATTTGTATTTAGAAGGAGCGGACCAATATAGAGGTTGGTTTCAGTCTTCTTTGCTAACCAGTGTTGCTGCGTATGGCGTTTCTCCGTACAGAAATGTGGTTACGCATGGCTTGGTTGTGGACGGAGAAGGTAGGAAGCAATCTAAATCTTTGGGTAATGGTATAAGTCCACAGGAAATTATTAATAAATATGGTGCAGATGTACTAAGACTTTGGGTAGCTGCATCTGATTATCATTCTGACGTCAAACTTTCCAGCGAAGTATTAAAACAGATTGCAGAAAGTTATAGAAAAATAAGGAACACGGCTAGGTTTATATTGGGAAATTTACAAGATTTCAATATTAGTTTAGACTTTTTAGATTTAGAAAACTTAGAAAATGTGGACAAATGGATTTTATATAAATTAAATTCAGTAATTAGAGAATCATTAAATGGGTACGAAATTTTTGAATTTAGTAGAGTTTATAGAAGTGTGTACACGTTTTGCGTAGTTGATCTTTCTAATTATTATCTAGATGTAATTAAGGACAGATTGTACGTTCAAGCAAAAGATAGTCGAGTTAGGCGAAGTGCACAAACTGCTATTTATTTAATTTTAAGCGCATTGGTTAAATTAATTGCTCCTATATTACCGTTTACAGCAGATGAGATATTTAATCACATGTTACACAGTAATTTAGAGAACGAAAAAAATGTGCTTTTTAACCGTATGCCAAAAGAGTTAAATCTTTGTTTTTCTGACGATTTTTTAGATACTTGGTGTAAGATAAATCGCATTCGTGAAAAGGTAATTAGAGAAATAGAAAAGCTAAGGTCAGAAAAAGTCCTGGGGTCTTCACTAGAGGCTAGAGTGTGCTTTTATTGCAAAAATGAGTCTGATTATAATTTTTTGGAAAGTGTAAAGAAAGATTTAACTGAAGTTTTAATTGTTTCCGATATAGAAATTTTTAAAGAATCTGATATTGAAAAATATTTTGAGATTTTACCTGGAATTAGCGTGAAAGTATTAAGAGCTAACGGAAGTAAGTGTGCGAGATGTTGGTGTTACAGTGAATATGTGAATGAAACTGAAGGTAAATACATATGTGAAAAATGCGAAGAAGTACTGAAAAGAAACGACTAGTGAGCAAATATTTTGTTTTTAGTCGTTTTTCTGTATAAATGAGGATTTGTGTAATTTTTGTTTGTCCTTCTATATTTTTTGACTGAATGTTCTTAGCAGTATAAGCAGAAAAATTGAGTTTTTGTTAAATATAACTAAATTCAATAAAATTGGTATTGTGCTTATGTGATTGCAATGCTAGAAGTCGGTAGATTAACTAATAAATCCCTACGTGTACCAAAGTAAAAAGATTACAAAAACTAATTTTTTTAGTAACAATCTCTTTGGGTTGATCATCTCAAAAAAGACGAAGTACCAAACTACCTAGCACTGTCTCAAAGAATAAGCGCTTGATTCCAGGCGGTACAAAAAGTAGATAGATATTATTAAATTATATAATATGTAATTCAAATTATAGTTTGATAAAAATCGCGCACCTTAATAGCGATAAGCAAACAAACCCGTTGTCTTGCTACTTACAAAAGAAGAATTTAATTTTCTGTTTAATAATAATTAATAATTTTTTGTTATCTATACACTTTTAGCACTGCCAAATTTTATCAGGTATATGTGGATTCTATAAAATCGATTATTATATTTATGCGTTGTAGGAAACTAATTGAAATGTAGTTTTTCTGCATTTTTGTCTTTCCAAAACTTAGTCTAAGATGTATTTGCCCCCTTATTGATTTTTGTGGTTTTTACAGCATCAGGCTTATGTTTTAAACGTGAATAATTTTTTATAAATATTTCATGTTTTTGTGTTATATATACTTTTTGTTTTTTGTTTATTTTTATTTTTTGTTATATTTAATTATTATTTTTCGTATGTTTTATAAAAACACTTGATTATTAATGTAAAATGTATTATAATGCGCTCATATTTTTGTGTAATTAAAATGGAGTGCTATTTTTATGGGCGTTAAGAACAAAGTTACATCTTCAGTCATCTTGAGTGTATTTTCGGTAACTCAGTGTGGTTTTTTAGAAGCGAGTGCTACAAGTAATAAAACGAAGACATCTGAGAATTTAGTAAACGATTTATCTAAGAAAGTTAAAAGTGGTGACGCTTCTAAAGGCAATGGTAAAAAAGTTAGTAAGAAAAAAAATGTAAAAAAGGGCGAGGAAAACCTTAAATCTAAGAACAACGTTAGTATCGAACAGGTTACCAAAAGTACGGGTACCGAGAGTAAAAAAGATGAAAAAAAAGCTGATGATGTTTTAATCAAAGCGGAAAAGATTCAAAAGGCAGGGGCAGACAGCGATACTGCGGGTAAAAAAGAAAAAAAGAAACTTAGAAATACGGTAAAAAAGCCTGACGTTAATCAAAAAACAGAAAATAACAAAGTTGAAGCTAAAAAAGATGACAAAGCGGCGAATGCTTCTGACAAGAGTAATTTAACTAAAACTGGAAATAATTCAAAAAAAGATAAAGAAGAAAAAAATCCAGATAATGAAAAAAATGCTGAAAGTAATGCTATTACTGAGGGCAAAGAAGATAAGAAAGAGAAGATGAGTGCTTCAAGTGATGAGACAACAACTAATACTAATGATAGTAAGGTGTTGAAAACTGAAGATAAATCGGAAGACATTGAAGATTCAATTAAAGAAGTTAAAGAAGAGAATAATAAGGTAGACGGCTCACAGATTGGTAATGGTTTGAATGGTGAGGCTAAAGGAAAAAGTAAGGAGGAAATTTTTGAATCAAAAGAAAACCAAAACAAACATGGCAAAAACGAATTGATAGATGATTTTGATAAAGTTTTTGATGGTTCATATGATGATTTTTCTTCAGGGAAGTCCAGTAAAAGTAGTAACAACTTTTTTAAAAATTTTGATGTTGGTGACACGGTAATAGCGTCTTCGCTAGCACTTGCGGGAACCTCTTTTGCAGATAGAAAATTTAATAATGGCAGGTTATCCAGCTTTATAGGTAACCAGTTGTTTTCAAGGAAGGATAGTAGTAATAGTGGGACAAAACATCAAGAGGAAGAGTCGATAGTTCCAAAGAAAAATGTACCGAAAAAAAAGGAATCAAAAAAAGTTGAAAATAAACTTCTTGACTATCTTTTGAAGTTGGCTTTCATGCCTTACCAAATTACTAGTGCAATATCTAATAAAAAGGTCAGTATACCTCTTTTTGATTCTAATGGTCCTCTTTCAGGTTTTTTAAATAACTACTGGGCTAACGTAGCCTTTAAAGGCTCATTTGACAAAGGTTATGAGGAACTTTTTGGTGATTGGCTAAGTGATATTTTGAATCCGATAACCAGTATTTCGTTTTATTGGTCTATAGTAGGAAAGGTGTTGTGGCCACTTTTAACTTGCTTTCCAGATATTAATTCATTTTTTAAAAATGAATTAATTGAAGATAAATTTGTAGCAGTAATGTTTGCGTATCTTTTTTTACCATTTATTGTATATTTTTTAATAGGTCATAAGTTAATTCATCAAAAACTTGGGTTTGAACCGCTTGTAGCATTACAAAGACTTATTGATAGAGAAGGAAAATGGTATGAAATAGCAGGGTTAGCTGTTCGTGATGTTGTTAGGTATTTTGTTGGTCATATTTGGTACATTTTTGCAGGTCTTGGAAACTTTGGTAAGAGACTTTATTATGAAAAATCTCTTTTCCCAAACACTGGCAAAGGCATTTTAGGGACGTTGTCTTTTACGGGAAAAACTTTTTTACCTGCAGTGTATTATATTTCTGAGGTAACAAATCTTTTTAAGGGTGATAGTGATGCAATTACACTTCTTTCATATGTGAATAAAGAGGGTAAAGCATCAGACTGGGTAGTAGATAGAGGCATTTTTTCTTTAGAAGATTCGTTTAAAGCTATAAAACTAAACGAAAAACTAAAGTTTTTTGATAAAAACGGTGGAGTTAATATTGATGAAATTTTTGAATATGCTAAGAAGCAAATAGTATTAAAAGAAAGTCCTGACATAGGGGAAAAAGTGGATTTAAAAGGCAAAAAAACTTTTGAAAAAGCAGATGAAAAGTTTTTAGAGTTTATTAATTTGCCATGGTGGGAATTTGGAGATTGGATTGGTGCTATGCCGAAACGACTTCGTTATATTCATGATGAGGTACTAGAGAGATTAATCAAGTTTGCAAGTGAAAAATCAGAAGAAAATAACGAAAAAAGTAAAGAAATAAAAGCGGTAAATGATTATTTAGAAAAAACTAAGTTGTATGGGAAAAATTTGAAAGAACTGTTTAAAGAGGAACTAGAAAAAGGGAAAAGAAAACTCCTTAAAATTCAAAAAATACTTGAAGATATTAAAAATAAGGGTGATAATGTTGAATTGACTCCTAAGACGCTAGAGTCATTAAACGAAAAAGATGGCATTATTTACCAAGTGCTTAAAAATCAAGCAAAGATTAGCTTTGTAAAGAAGTTATTGGGTAGTCTTAAAATACCAAAATTCACTCCTGAACCTAAGAAAGCAAGCGCGGAATGGAATAAGGTAAGGAAAATTTTTGCTTGGATATATTACCACACGCTTGACCGCATTAAAATTAAAGATAGAAAAGGATTTATAGAAAACAATTTTGGTAGTTATGGCGATGTTAAAACAGCCTTAAAAGATGGGATAAAGGCACTGCTTAAGGAACTAGGCGATAAAAAAATTGTTGAATTATTCGTTGATCTAAACACTGTTCCAGAGGGTGAGAACGAAATAGACGGAAAAGTTAGAGAAAGTGCTTATCGTGAGGTATTTAGTTTCGTCATAGATAATAATAAAATCAGTGATTTTGTTAAAAATAAAAAAGTCAAAGATATAATAGATTCTAAGTATGAAGGTATTAAAAATAATAAAGGCAAGATGGCAGACGACGTGGAGCTTGTTGCGAACCTTAAAAATAACCTTGCGTTGAAAAAATTGATTGCCGTGAGTGGAGTGTTATTTAATAATAATTGGAGTGATAAAAACCAAGAATTTTTAAAGAGTAAATTCGATAATGGTGACGACAATTCAAAAAACTGTATGAATTTATTATCGGCTTGGTTTAAAAATTATGGAACGGGTAAGGTTACAGCAGATGAGGGTATTGATGATGTTAAAAAAGTTTCTAAAGTAGTTGTAGGCCTATGGGATAATGATAAGGATAACTTAATTAAAGAGATTGTGAATGAAGATAAAAACTTTAAGGTTGATGGTTTCATTTTTGATCAGGGTGGCATGTCCGTTGAAGCTATGATACAAAAGCTTGGTGCTAAAGACTTGGTTCCGGGGGTAGAGCTTTCTGCAAAGGGTGTTGCGCAGTTAATTGCTGAAATTGATAATACTTTAGACGATGACTACAGAGATGCTAACGAAGAAAGTACGAAAGAGTTGAAAAGCAAAGTTGATGCCTTGTGTAAGGCACTTGGTAAAGATGCTCCACATTTTGATGATAATGGTGGAAATAATAGACGAAGTGCAAAAGGTTCTTTGGAAACTACTTTAGACAATTTCATAAATAGTGCTGACTATAAGGGCGATAAGATAATTAGCGAATTAGGAAACCTCTTAAAATTAAACAATGAAAATACGAACCCAAGTGAGGCTGAAATTAGTGCGGCTGGTTTAATAATTAGTAGGTTGGCAACTGAAGGAAATGGTATGGATAAAGGGAAAAAGTTTAGAAATTTATTGTTTAACCAACAGGGAAAAGTTAATAAGGATTTTTTTAAACTTTTAGTGGAATACTATAAATTGAGGCAAGATGATACTACAAAAAATATTGACTGTAAAAGTATTGCAGATATTTTGGTGCTTTTAATGTGTTCAAATTATTCTAACGGTAAGGAAGATCTGAATGTTGAAAGTCTTAAATATAAAATTTTGAGACATAACGTTATTAGCCAAAACTGTGGTGAAGAAATTGTAGATAATAATGTAAAAAAAGTTCTTAATGACCTACTTAAAAAAGTAGACGACGAAGCTAAAAGCAAACTTGGTAATAATGAAAAAGATAGGCATAAAGAACTTGTACGTTTGATGCAGCTGTTAGTCCCTGCAGGAGCTGGGGATAAAGTAAAATCCTTCCGCAATAACTTTGCTACTCGTATATTGGATAATCAGTTATTGCCAGGTTTTAATTCGGATGCGAAAAACGCTTTGAGTTTGGGGATTGAAAATAATACTATTATGTTTTAGTCAAATATTGTGCTATTTTTGGTTATTTTTGGAAGAGGAAATGTTTGGTGTATGTATAAGGCTAAATAGCATAAAGTTGTATTATTATGTTATTCTATTTGAATTCGTGAGTAATTAACTTTTAATCTTACCATTTGGCCTGATTAAAGAGTACCCGTACCTGCAACTGTTAATGAGAATAATACCTAAGATTGTTTCAAATTTGGAGTAATCCCCGGTTTCTTTTCCAGTGGAGGCAGGTATTTTTTTCTTTCTATCGGCTTTTTAATAAAAAATGTCAGTTTAAATTTTAGAATCGTACGTGGGTTTGCCGTTAAATTGGTCCCTTCGTTTAATATATTCTCACTTGAAACTAAAACATGTATGGGATTCGTTAGCATTAAAACAAAATTACGAGTATACTTAACATAAACATATGCACTGTCTTTGATGGGATAAAGTTTTTTCCATTTATATTGGTGCAGCATATAATATTAGTTCATATTTTGGACTTATAGCAAATTTGTTATTAAAATGACAATCAGTTTAAAGTTTTTTATCTAAGGTGGAACAATACCTGTGGCGTATGTTAATGTTAAAACACCTAAAATTATGGGGATACTTAATGTAACTCCGGACTCGTTTTCCGACGGCGGTAAGTATTTTGCTCCTAACGAAGCTGTAAGTCATGCATTAGAACTTTTAAAAGCGGGTGCAGACATTCTAGATATTGGTGGACAAAGTACTCGGCCAGGTTATAAAAGAATCTCTGAGGCAGAGGAATTATCTCGAATTAGACCAGTATTTAAAGAGCTTAACACTCTAAAAGACATTTCGAAAACAATTTCAGTTGATACATTTTACCCAGAAGTTGCAGAATTTGCTGCAAAATCTGGTGTAACGATTTTAAATTTAACTTTTGGATTTAATAACCCAAAACTTTTACAAATCGCAAAATATTATGATACAACTTGTGTAATTAACTATTGTGGTCCTGCTGATTGTGCTAAATTTTTTTTTGAAGATCAGATCAAATTAGCTGAACAATATAAAATTAGAAAAGAAAAATTAATTTTAGACCCAGGGATAGGTTTTAATAAAACTTTTTTAGAAGATTTTGAAATTATTAAAAATCCTAGAAAATTTTGCCCAGATGGGTACGGTATACTTATTGGGGTATCGAGGAAGCGTATAACTAAAATTTTATTAATTTTAATAGAATATTTGCTTAAAGGTTTAAGCAATTGTGATAGTAACAATGATTTGATTCAATCTCTTTATAGTCATAATGATTATTTAGGTTCGTATTTTTTAGAAAATTTAGAAACAATTTTAAACCGTTTAATTTCAGATGAAACTTTTAATGAAATTTTGAATTTAATGAGTTATTATAATGGAAGTGCATCAGAAAACAGTGAGATAAATTTAGACCCAGGAGATGTAATTACAGGAATATTAAATACGATTTCTTTTAAAAATGGTACAAATATAGTAAGAGTGCATAATGTTAGATTAACTAAAAAAATTTTAAACTTAATAATGGTAAACAATGAGTGTAAAAGAGTACGATTATTCAGATAAAATTTTAATAAAAAACTTGAAACTCTATGCTTATCATGGTGCAATTTCGTATGAAAAAGAGTTAGGTCAATTTTTTTTATTGGATTTAACTGTGCATACAGATTTTAGTGAAGCAATAAAAAATGATTCTGCCGAAAAGACCGTAAATTATGCAAATATTATAGAGTTTTTAAAAATTAAATTTATAGAAAAGAAGTTTAATTTAATAGAATCAGCAGCTAATTTTTTGTGTAATTCACTCTTAGAAAAATTTCAAAATATAAACAAAATAACTCTTACTCTAAAAAAACCGTATGCTCCAATGGATGCAGAATTTAGTTATGTTGCAGTAGAAATCACTAAAACCAAACTATAATTTATGGATTTTGATATTTATTCAATTCGATACGTTTTCGCAAATTTAAATTAAATAAAGTATTTTTACTATCATAATTATAGTTTTTTGACAGTATAAAATCCAAATAAACAAGTTTGTTATTTTGTCTTTTTAGAGGTATCCAAAGCAAAAATTGTTACTAAAAATTAGTTTCCGAGATCTTTTTTTAATTAATATTTGTGAAATTTAATTTGTTAATCTACCTGCTTTTAGCACTGCAACTTTTTTTAGTTAATTACATAATTTAGTTATACTTCGATAGAATTAGTTATAATTTATAAATTTTGCTATATATCCACTTTTTAACTAACTGGTATATTTCTACAACCCGAAATTTAATAGCATATTTTTTCTTACGATTGCAAATTATATTTTTTTCATTTTTATTAAACGTTTTATCTAGGTTATTATTTTTACTTGAGGTACCAATACATAGCATAGGAAAAATAACACACCACCAATTTTTCCCCTTACCAGAACCAATTTTTATTTCCAGTGCATCATAATTTCCAGCAGGTAGGGTGAAATTTTCATAATTTCTAGTATTAAAATAAGAATTAGTAACTCTTGCACTAACCGGATAATTGTATCCACAATTTCTGATTTCATTTTTGGCAATTTTTTCAACATTACTTAAATTTTTAATAAAAATATCTTCTGACTCTTCCTTATTATTGTGATTATTTAATATGTTTTTTGAAAATTTCTGAATTTTATCTTTTATACGCATTTTCAAACTTTGATCTTCAACAGAATCAGAATTTGCCAAAATGTGTAATCTAAAAATTTTTGAATTTATATTTTCGCAACTTACGCTAAAGTTAACAATGTTGTATAAAACAGAAAAAATCATGCCAAGTATTAAAGACTTTTCTATTGTTTTCATAAAAAATATGCCAACCTAAACTCATAAATTAAAAATTCACAGTTTAATTATTGGCAAATTTTTCTTATTTTATTCAAGGTTGTACGAACTAATACTAAAACTTACTAACAAGAAAAGATAACCCAGTCAAGTAAATTTTTAAAATGATAGCGCTAAATCCTAATGTATAGATTGATATTTTGTCTCTCAAGAGGTGTTTATTAAGTTATGACTGTTAATGAAAAATTGTTTTTTGGAATCTTTGATTTGAATAAGGTGTTATGCGTTAATGTACTTCGCCTTTAGCACTACCATAGGACAAATCTAACGAGCTAAACCATATACTAAATTTGGTTATTATTAAAAGCTAGTACCAAATCTTTACCAATCAAACCATTTAACTTATTTTCTAACTCAGAAAACACACTATCATCTTTTTTCTGCTCTTCTTTGTAATTATTATTCGTAAAATTATCAGGCTTAAGCTCCTCAAACGCATATCCAATCTCTTCTTCATTATATCTGTTATTTAGTATATTTTTTAATCTTTCTCTCCAATATTTAACAATAGTATCATACGTATTGCTCAGTTTTTTAAATTCTTTTATCTGGTTTTCACTTAATTTACCTTTATTTTTGAGGGAGTCAGCTAAATTTAAGATATTATTTACACATATAATTGTGATGCAAAGACGATGCATATCTTCTTTTATCCACCCAGCACGAAATTTTTTCTTATCATCCATAGTACGGACGCTATCAACACCGCTACCATGAGTTACAAATCTACGAACTTGACTTATTTCCTGACCCAACAATACGTTAAGCAACATTACAGAGCCTAAAGCTAAACGCTCCTCCTGTTCACTAAGCCCATCAACATGAAGTATCGGATTAGAGTAATCACATGTCAACTCCTGTGCGTTCAAAAACATATTTTCATTACTAAAGCTAAAATTTAAAAAAGACCCTTTTTTCTTATTTCTTTCTATTCTAGCGTCATCATATTTAGTCAAAATCCCACCTAAAGCTTTACCATCGTTATCTCTTATATACGCTTCGTAATGAGCAATACTAACATCATTAACTACAATATCAGTAATATTTATTCCAAGTATAGCTTTTAAAACATCATCTAAACCCTCTTGGACTTTTAAAACTTTTTCCTCACCTGATAATTCCTGATCATCAATAATTTCTTGAACAACACCAACTTTTTTAACTATCTCGTTAACACTATCTAATTTGTTTTGGCTATATAAGTATGAATTCAAATCCGAAAGCTCATCCGAAGAACGTAGTCCCAAAACATTTAAAAACCAACTATAAACTTCCATAAGCGAGATACTCAACCTATTCTTGAGAGAATTCAATACTGTGCTAGCCTTTCCTAAAGCAGCTTCTCCATTTTTCTCCAAATCTTTTATTACATAATGAATAGCTTGTACAGCAGTCTCCTCTTTTTTGACAACCTTATTAACGATGATATCCCCATTGGCACTAGTGGAACCGACTCCTAAACTACCAACTAAACACGTACCCGATAATATAATAGATGAACTTGCTCTTGCGACCCTGTTCATAAAAACAAAACTCCTCTAAAAAATAAAATCTATTAAATTATATAATAAAAATAAATTACTTTCAACAGTAAAATAATATTTTTTAATTAACAAAATTTAGATTTTTTTATTAGTGCTAAAAATTGATAGATAAAGCTGAATTTTGCCTTTTATAGAGTTATTCAATTCAAAAAAATTTTACCCAAAATTTAGTTTTCTATTTATATTTTGATGCAAAGTTTAGAAAAAGTTACTTGTTAATACCTAATTTTAGCACTGCCATCTTTAGTAATGCTTTCACAAACTATATTGGACACTGTATTTTTTAATACGTACCATTGTTTCTATAACCAACTTTTCATAAATATACTTCTTTTGTTTATTCTTGTTTTACCTGTATTTAATTAGACATCTTTAAAAGCAAAAACAACTTTAAAAAATTAAAGCGCAAAATAAATCTAACCCAATTTAATTAAAATTATGGCTTTGCGCACACATTAACTTGCAGCCACATGTAGTGTACACATGCTGCTTTTATTTAACTGACAAGACCAAAAAAATTGTTTATACAAAAATGTACCTTTGTTGTACAAACAAAAGCACACAGAACTTTATCTTTTAGATAGACTAAAAAATTACATATAAACTGGCCTAACTCGATTTTAAATTAGAAATTTTAACATTCACCCACTCTTTAAATTGTTCATCTGTGAGCCTTGGATCTTTCTGAGCCATATATGTCTTACAATTTAGAATATCGCATTCACCACAATTTTTAGATTTCTTTTTAGCTGCACAATTGTAAATTGGGCATACACCGCCATTTCTATAAAACACCTTGCCCTCAACTTTAGCACAGCCTCCACACTGTTTTAAAAAGTTACATGCACCACAATCCGCTCCACATGCTGATATCTGCCTTTCCATTTATGTAAAAACACCTCCCAAATATACCGAACTTTGTTGTATTGCGTCACATTGTATCATAAAAATATTTATATACAAAAAATTAGAAACGCTTATTTAATCAAAAATTTTTTATGAATTTATAAATCACTAAAAATAAATATTCCTTACAAAATTAAATTGGTCACCGTATTTTTTACTGAGTATTATTTATTCTATAATTACAATCAATTTTTTATAAATTTTTTCTGTTTTACTATTTAGTGTTTTTTATTTTCAATATTAATATTTTATTTTTATAATATCTGTTTGTTTTTGTTTATGAATGTATATATTTGACTAAACTAAGAGTTTAAGATTTAATTTATACGTTGAGTATTGTATTAGATATCTGCTTTGTACACATTTACTCTAATTATTTTTCAAATTTTTGAGGAAGTTTATGAAAAACGAAGAAAATTTACATAAAATAAAGACTTCCATTGGTGGTCAAGCTTTAATGGAAGGAATAATGATGCGTGGCCCCAAGAAAACAGCGATCGCTGTTCGTCTTCCGAATAAGGAAGTATATTTAGAAGAGAAGAAGACAGAGTATATTAAAGACAAATACAAGATTTTTAATCTTCCTCTTTTACGCGGCATTGGCTCTGTGATAGATTCTTTAAAAATTGGCCGTGAAGCCATGATGATTTCTGCCCAAAAAGCAACTGAATTAAGTGAAGAAGATAAAAATGAGGGAAATGAAGAAAGTAGATTTGAAAAATGGTTAGATAAAACTTTTGGCGACAATATAACTAAAATTATTATTGGAATTGGCTCTGTAATCGGGATATTTTTGTCTGTCTTTTTATTTTTCTTTCTTCCTTCATGGATTTATAATCATACAGTATCTTATTTGCCATTTTTTATCGGTAGAACGGGTAGATCAACTTTTGAGGGGATAATTAAACTTTTGATATTTTTAACTTACATGTTTTTGATATCTAGAATTAAAGACATAAAGAGAGTTTTTGGATATCATGGTGCAGAACACAAGACAATTTTTTGTTACGAAAACAGAGAAAAGCTTACCGTGGAAAATGTCAAAAAATTTAAAAGGTTTCATCCTCGATGCGGTACTAGTTTTATTGTTCTTATGCTGATTGTAGGTATTTTTGTTGGAATTTTTATTCCATTTGATAATCCCGTACTAAGAGCTATTTTTAAGATATTCTGTATTCCGCTTTTTGCATCTTTAGGATTCGAACTAATTAGGCTTTGCTCAAAATATGATAATATTTTAACAAGAGCAATAGCTGCTCCTGGTCTTTGGATGCAAAGAATCTCTACTGCTGAACCAACGGATGATATGATCGAAGTTGCAATTAAGGCGATGGAAAAAGTTATCCCCGAAAATGGAGAAGATCTAATTAGTAAAGATGGTAAAACTTAGTAAAATATCAGGCGCTATAATTTTGTAAAAAACTATTATTACGTAAGTTAAGCTTATAAGTATTTCAAAAATTCAATTTGAGACGTTAAGTCTATTCAAAAACCGCATTGCTCTCATGAAATGTAATTAAAAGTAAATAGATTTATCGAAGAAAAGTTTGTGCATATGGGAGTATACCGTTACAATGTCTGTTAGTAAAAAAATTAGAAATGATTTAAATAGTGAACAAAAATGGCAATGCTAAAATCAGAAGATATGTTAATAAAGTATATGGTCTGGTAAAAGTAGAAGCATGCCTAAAATATGGGTTAATAAAAAAGCTTAAAATAGATTTAATGAATGTAAGCAGATATAAAGATCCCGAAATTAATAAGTATTCAATTTTTATGTTCAAGAAATATAATTTTGTATCATCTATATAGCCCAAAAGATATTTTGGATGTAGTTCTTCTACTAATGAAGCGTATTTTTGTATCATCTATACTACCCCAGCACTACTTAAATCATAGCACAGCAGTGCTAAAAATAGGCAAATTAAAAATTAACTTTTTCTAAATTTTACAGTAAAACAGGATTTGAAGACCAAGTTCCGGGTAAGAAGTCTTGACTTGAATTTTTGAATTAATCAACTTTGACAGGCAAAAAACTGGATTTATCTACTAGATCTCAGTTCTGATAATTTATTAATATTAACAGACCTGCAACTTTACACACTAGCACACCTTACCCTAATTCCAGGCCCCATAGTGGATGCAATTACACAAGATTTAATATAAGTTCCCTTAATACTATTTGGTTTAGCATTAATTATAGCCCCAAGAAGTGTCTCAAAATTTTCTTTTAGTTTCTCCACACCGAATGAAATTTTACCTATTGGGCAATGAATTATATTGGTTTTATCTAATCTATATTCAATCTTACCGGCTTTTGCTTCTCTGATTGCCCTGGCAATATCTGTAGTAACAGTACCCGCCTTTGGGTTCGGCATTAACCCTTTTGGACCCAAAAGTTTACCTAGTCTACCAACTAAAGGCATTACATTAGGTGTTGCAATTAAAACATCAAAGTCTAGCCAATTTTCTTTCTGTATTTTTTCTACCATGTCTTCAGACCCATAGTAGTCAGCGCCTGCTTCTTTCGCTGCATCCAAGTCTAAGCCTTTACATATTGCTAAAATTTTAACAGTTTTTCCTGTACCATTCGGCAAAATTACTGCCCCACGAACTTGTTGATCGGCATGACGTGAATCTACTCCCAATCGAACATGTAATTCAACTGTTTCGTCAAACTTAGCAAAAGAGGCTTTCGTACAAAGATCTAACGCTTGTTCTGTTTCATACAAACTATTTTTGTCTATCAAATTAGAGCTCTCTTTATACTTTTTTCCGCGCTTCATAAAATTCCTCCATAAAAAACAAAAAATCAATAATCCGATTAAAACTCAAAAAATCATAAAATTACAGCTTAATAAACCTAGTACAGCATCGCAGCTAAAAAATATGAACCAACCAACAATTATACAGAAATGTCGTGCACGATTTTGCACTTCAAAATACCATATTTAGAAACACTAAGCCAACACATAATCAAAACATTCCGACAAAAACTAACATTCACCAACTGCGGACAAAATTTTGAACAAAAAAACACCTCTAATTTTATAAGCTTACAGCTAGATATTTATAAAAATCTTAAATCCACTTTGTTCACTATATAAATTTATATAAAAAACAAAAATAACATTAAAAAATTAGTCTCTAACTGTAACACCCATACTCCTGGCAGTACCCATCACCATACTCATAGCACTCTCAATGTTCGCAGCATTTAAATCTTTCATTTTAGTTTCAGCAATAGATTTAATCTGCTCTTTAGATATACTAGCAACTTTGTTCTTATTGGGCTCACCCGAAGCCTTCTCGATATTACACATTTTTTTAATTAAAACCGGCGCCGGCGGAGTTTTTGTAACAAACGTAAAAGAACGATCCGCGTAGATAGTTATCTCAACAGGAATAATCATACCAGTATCGCCTTTGGTCCTGTCGTTAAATTCCTTAGTAAAACTAGGCAAATTTATCCCGTACGGTCCTAACATAGAACCAACCGGTGGCGCTGGAGTCGCCTTACCCGCTGGTATCTGTAATTTAACTAAACCCGCAATTTTTTTTTGTGCCATTTATTCTCTATTCCTCCAAATATTTAACTATTTAATTAAAACACAACTAGTCCAACAATTTAACCTGGTAAAGTTCTAAATCAAGCGGAGTTTTTCTACCAAACATAGAAACTTCTATTTTTACAGTATTGGAATCTAAAAGTATCTCTCTAACTGTACCAACACTTTCTTTTAATGGCCCGTCTGTAATAACAACAGCATCACCAACAGCATAATTAACACTTGAACTCTTTTTAGGTATAACTCCAAGGCGTTTGACCTCGGCATTACTAAGCGGTACCGGTTTTGAACCAGCGCCAACAAAACCATTACATCCTCTTATCCCTCTTATAGTAGCCCAAGTATCGTCCGTTAGTACCATTTTTACCATAACATAATTTGGGAACACCTTTTTTTCGGTAGTACGTTGTTTACCGTTTCTAACACTTGTTACCATTTCCGTTGGTACAAAAACTTCCTGGATCAAATCTTTAAGATCTCTATTCTCTACCACTTTTTCAATGTCGGACATTACTTGATTTTCATACCCGGAAAAAGTTTGAATAATATACCATTTTGCATCTGCGAACATTATTTAGTACCTTTCGTGCATTCTAAAACTACACAGATATTTTCATAACAGCACTTAACGCTAAAGTTAGACCATAATCCAAAATTCCAACAAAAACAGCACCTACTGCAATTGTAGAAACGACTACACCCATATCCTTAAAAGTCAATTTCCTGGTTGGCCATATTATTTTTTTAAACTCGTTTTTACAATCTCTAAAATAATCAGCCACACTTCTTTTCTTCTCTTTAATTTCTTTTGGAGCCTTGTCATTACTTTTTTCTGACATATAAAAAACCTCCATAAATAAAAATCAAAAATAAAACTAACCCGTGCATACAACTATTATTTTGTTTCTTTATGTGCTGTATGTTCTCTACAAAATCGACAATACTTATTCATTTCCAGCCTATCTGGATTATTTGTCTTACTTTTAGTAGTGTCATAATTTCTTTGCTTACATTTAGTGCAAGCTAGCGTTACTTTCACTCTCAAATATAGCGGCACCTCCTGGTTAAAATCTACCCAAAGCCTCCCTTTTAAATCCACGTCCAAGCAAAAAATTGAAGCTGGATACAAGGTAATGCAATTCTAGCATAAACAAATATATCGGTCAAGGAAAATTAATTAGGATGCTGTCACTGAAAGAACTGGTATTTAATAATGCTAATCCCAAAAGTTGGAAAGTAAGTTTTTTTAAGTTAAATTTTTCACGTTATCTGGTCTAACTTTAGGTAAATGTCAGTGCTAAAAGCAGACAGATTAGACAGATAACACCTTATGAACATCATGTTAAAAAAGATTCCAAAAACCAATTTTTAGTAAAAATTTCCACTTGATTTTTTGTTTTGAAAACCCTATTAAGAGACAAAGTATCAACTATCTATTAAATTTTATTACTGGCGGCAAGTGTCATTATTTTTACAATTTATAAAAACATGCTAAAATATAAGGGTTTAACGTATGTATATGGGAAAACTTTGGAGGAAAGATTTGAACAACAAAGAAAATAATAGCAACCATTATGGTGCTGGAGAAATCCAAGTTTTAGAGGGTCTAGATGCTGTTAGAAAAAGACCTGGAATGTATATAGGTTCAACTGGACCTAAAGGGCTTCATCACCTAGTTTACGAAATTATAGATAATTCAATTGATGAAGCGTTGGCAGGATATTGTACAGAAATAAATGTTAAGATTTTGCCAGGTAATGTGATATCTGTTAGAGATAACGGTAGAGGGATTCCCACGGATATCCATCCAACGCAAAAAAAGCCTGCGTTAACTGTCGTTTTTACAATACTTCATGCCGGTGGTAAATTTGGTGGAGGTGGGTATAAAGTCTCTGGCGGACTTCATGGTGTAGGTGCATCGGTAGTTAATGCTTTATCTTCATGGCTTGAGGTTAAAGTTTATACAGGGAAAGAAATTTATGGTCAAAAATTTGCTCGCGGTAAAGCTTTAACAGAAATGCAAAATTTAGGTAGTACAACCCAAAGAGGTACTGAGATTTCGTTTAAAGCTGACCCAGAAATTTTTACTGAAACAGACGTTTACGATTATAGTGTTCTGCAAAATCGTATTAGAGAGCAAGCATTTTTAAACGCGGGCCTTAAGATAAACCTTGAAGATAAACGTGACGAAAGCAATATAAAAAGTGAAACTTTTTGCTTTGAAGGTGGAATATCTAGTTTTGTTGAATACATTCACACAAAGAAAGGCCTAAACGTGTTACATCCAAAAGTGTTGCACTTTAAAGGGAAAAATGCAGAAGACACGGTTAGCTTAGAAGTTGCTATGCAGTATAACGATAGTTATAACGAAGTTATAATGTCTTTTGCTAACAACATCCATACTGTGGACGGTGGGACTCATGAAGAAGGTTTTAAAAGAGCTCTAACAAAAGTAATGAATAATTATGCAAGATCTCATAACATATTGAAAGAGAACGATCGTAATTTTGTAGGTGAAGATGTTAGGGAAGGGTTAACAGCTATTTTAAGCGTAAAAATAGTTGATGCTCAGTTTGAAGGCCAAACAAAAACTAAACTAGGTAATACCTCTGTACGATCGCTTATGGACTCCATGATCTGTGATAAACTAGGAGCGTATCTGGAAGAAAACCCAGCAGTAGCTAAAAGTATTTTTGAGAAAGCTGTAGCTTCTGCTAGAGCAAGAGATGCTGCGCGTAAGGCTAGAGATCTTGTACGTAGAAAATCTGTCTTAGAAAATGCATCTTTGCCCGGGAAGCTAGCTGATTGCCAGTCTCGTAATGCTAGCGAAACCGAAATTTATATTGTGGAAGGAGACAGTGCTGGTGGTTCTGCAAAAGGCGGAAGAGACAGACGTTTCCAGGCAATTTTACCTCTTTGGGGTAAAATGCTTAATGTTGAAAATTCTAGAATAGATAAGGTATATGGTAATGAAAAACTAATGCCAGTAATAACAGCACTTGGCTGCGGTGTAGGGCAAGAGCTTGATATTACTAAACTTAGATACAATAGAGTAATTATTATGGCAGATGCAGATGTAGATGGTTCACATATTAGAACACTACTTTTAACGTTTTTCTTTAGATTTATGAAACCTATAATTGAGGCAGGGCATGTATATATTGCTCAGCCGCCACTTTATAGAATTACAAAAAACAAACAGCATACATACGCTTATAGCGATGAAGAACGAGATAAAATTTTGAAATCACTTAATGGAAATTCAGGAATTCAGCGGTATAAGGGTTTGGGTGAAATGGACTCAGAACAGCTGTGGGAAACAACGATGAACCCAGAAACCAGGATCATGCTTAAAATAAGTCTAGAAGATGCTGAATCTGCAGATGAAACTTTTTCTATCTTAATGGGGGACAAAGTCGAACCACGAAGAGAGTTTATTCAGCAAAATGCAAGACATGTAGAAAATTTAGATGTTTAACTCGCTTTATAGTCTTGTGATATTAATTTAATTTAAATAGTTGGAGAACTTTAATTGGAAGTTGGTAGGTTTTAAAGACACTTACAAAACAAATTTGCAGCGTCGTGGATCTGATTCGTATTATTTTAACATCTTTTATTGGATAAAAACTAAATTCTATAGATAATCATTTCAATAAAAGACATTTAAAAAATATAAACACACAAAATAGGCAGCGATAAATACTAATAGGAGGTTTTTAAAACCAAAAATTAAGTAAATACTGAAAAATTTATTTTTGTAATCTTTTTTCTTTAGGTGTGCAAAAAGTTTGTTAATCTACTAAGTTTCAGCACCGCCTTGTAGACATTATTTTTTCTTCACTTTGTACAAACAAAACATAACTCAAAACAACTGAAGTTCTATTTTTAATTTCCTTGTACATTAACTTCAGCTATTTTCAAAAAATATCCTTGGAGTATCTCTTATATTATACGTTATTCGCTAACAACATCTACATTAATAAAAGTACTTACATCCTTAAATAGTCTAAGCTCTACTCTGTAATTACCAGTCGATCTAATATCTTCTTTCAAATAAACTTTCCTTTTATCTAGTTTTATACCAAAATCTTTTCCAACTTTTTCCGCAATTTCTTTACTTGTAACACTTCCAAATAATTTGCCGTTCTCACCAGATTTAACACTTATCTTAACTTCCGTACCGTCTAGCTTTTTAGCAATATCTAATGCATTTTTCTTCTCAATTTCTATTTTATACGCTATAGCGTCTTTTTTAGAATTAATCTCATTTATTCCAGACGCGTCTGCAATTTTTGCTAATTTTTTTGGAAACAAAAAATTTTTAGCATAACCATCCTTTACATCAACAAGTTTTCCGGAGTTTCCACAACCTTTTACATCTTCAATTAATATTACTCTCATGAACTGCCCCTCTCTTTTATAATAAAAAAAATTTTAAGATCTAAAAACTGAACAACCAAATCCATAAACATTAACAACAACAAAACTGGTTTAATAATCGATCACCAGAAATATCCGGTTGTGAAAGAAATTACAACTATAATTATAGTAAATTTTTAAATTCTAATTAATTCAAAAAGTTGAATAAACATATAACCATAAATCAATCCCATTCTTCGTTGTGATAATTTTCTTTCTTTTTTTTATATCGTCTATTCCTTTTAACTAAAAACAAAATAAAAAAAGTTGCACCCAATACAGAAAAGACTGCCAAACCTATCCCACCATAAAGCAACCACTTCGCATCGTTATATTGATTATTACTAGTCTGTTGCGTAGCTGCAAAATTTTCTTGAATTTCTTCTTCACCATCTTTTTTACTACTCTCAATACTCCAAGCACTTGGAGTTTCATATATAGCTTTCTTTTCTGTCTCATCCAAATTTGCTTTTTTTGAACCTACTTTATTTGCAGATTTACTAGAAAAATTTTTTACCTTACTAGGATCTTGTTTTTTATAATTTTCTTCTTTTATTTCATTATTATTTTTCTTTGGACCTTCGTTCTGAATTTTTAATTTTTTCGAACTCTTAGATTCGCTGCTACCTGAATTACCAACACTACTGTTGCCTGGCATCGTAGTATTTACAGCATTATCTACTGTGCATTTACTATTATTCACTTTAACAGATGTATCTGCCGTAGTTTTATTTTTAACATTTGTTTTTTGTAAAGACGTATTGATACTGATATCGTTTTTTACGTCCGATACCTTTTCTGCTAAAATGAAGTTTCTAACTCCAAAAAAAGGAAATAAACAAACAAAACCTAAAGAATAAAGCTTAGACTTATTCATACTAAAAACCTACCAAAAAAATACTAAAAGTCAGTAAATAAAAAACTCATTAAATATCGAAAATTAAACAAAAGACGTAAACCTAACGCCACAAAAATAATACCAAAAACGACCGTTTTATACAAGTAAAGATTAATGGCAGTTCTAAATCTTAATAGACAGATTAATGTTTTGTCTCTAAAGGGGTATTCAACCCAAAAAATTAAGTCGAATTTGTTGATAAAAAATTATAGTTTCATTTTTAATCTACCTAATTTTAGCACTATCTAAAATAATAAGTAATTAACAAATTTATTTAAACATATTAAAATATAAACCAAAAATTAGAAAACGACCAAAAAAATCAAATTTAAAAATAAAAACAAACTTAGCTTTCAAAATAGATAAGCACTCTAAGTAAAAGTAAAATAATTTTTCAAACGAGTTTATTAAAATCTTTAAAAGAAAGTCTTATGAAGTGCAAAAACAGCTTTATCAGCGTATTTTTCTTTAATTAGCAAAGATACTTTTATTTCGCTACTTGTAGATGCTAGCACATCTATTTGCTCTGTGTATAGAGTTTCAAGTATCTTAGATAAAATACCAGCACTACGAAACATCCCTGCGCCTACTACAGATACTTTAGAAATTTCTTCTTCTCCTATGACTTTTGCTTCTGGATCTATTTTTTCTAAATATTCTTTTAAGATTTTAAGGCTTAAATCATAATCTTCCCTATTTACGGTAAAACTTAAATATCTTTTTCCATTTTCTGGTCTATTTTGAAGCATTGTACCTACTTTTATATCTTTAGAGTAAAGTTTAGAAAATAGCTTAAACATGCACTCGGGAGTATCTGATATATCTAATACAGATATTAATGCTATATCATCGTTTTTAGTAATACCGCTAACTACTCTCTTTTCCATATTTGATGGCTCCTTTACTATTGTTCCAGGTACATCTTTAATGCTGGAAAGCACTTCGATTTCTACATTATGCTTTTTAGCTATTTCTACGGCTCTGCTATTTAAAACTTTTGCTCCACTTGTAGAAAGCTCTAACATTTCATCATAAGAAATATAACTGAGCTTAACAGCATTTTCTACTTTTCTTGGGTCAGCTGTAAAAACTCCTTCAACGTCTGTATAAATTTTACACCTAGTTGCATTTAATGTTGAGGCTATACCAACTGCACTAGTATCTGACCCTCCCCTACCTAAGGTAGTTATATCTTCATATTTATTTATTCCTTGGAAACCAGCAACAACAACAATATTTTTTTTATCTAATTCTTTTTTTATTCTGGTCGTATTGATTTCTTCTATTATAGAATCTCCGTAATTAGAACTAGAATTTATTCTAGCTTGCCATCCAAGTAGTGAAACTACAGGGTAACCTAGTTTTTCTATTGCCATTGCCATTAAAGCAGCAGACATCTGCTCACCACTAGAAAGTAAAACATCCAGTTCTCTTTTAGATGGGTTTTTGTTAATTTCTTTAGCTTTTTCTATTAATTTATCTGTTGTATCTCCTTGTGCCGAAACTACAACAATAACGTTATTCCCTTTTTTATAATCTTTTATGGCTTTTTTTGCTGCATTAAATATAAGTTTTGAATTTGCAACAGAAGTTCCACCAAATTTTTGCACTATTAAACTCAATATTAAAACATCTCCAGACTAATGTGTTTTTAATTAATTTTTAAAATATTTACAATTAAACTTCATGATTTTTGTAAACTTATTTATGAAACTTTTGATTTTTAAATGAATAACCGCTTTTCCAACTATTATTAATAAAGACGACATACAATCGATTTATCTCCAAAGTATTTAACTTTTCTAAAATATAAAATTATCAGAAATATTTCAAACCACTTACTTTAATTTAATTAAAATTAATGAAAATCGATACAATAAACATAAAACAATATATCTTTCACTAATTTAAAAACTCAATGTTTCCCCACATACATAACAAAAAACTTATTATTAGCTTTTTAGGTTATTGTCACTGCAACTTTTGTCTCTTAGTTATATTTTAAACTAAACTTATAACGCTTTATAAAGAAATAATTAGTTTAAATAATAATTTTTTTTACTTATTTTCTGAAAATTAATTACTAAAATTTTCCTCTTTATTTTCAAAGTTTTCATTATCATTTATTCTTACAGATCTGGTTTTGTTTGCTGACTAGTTCCTTTGTGTTTGGTACAGTAATATTTTCATATACTGTAATATCTAGCGCCGCCAACCGGGAAAGGACTATCTATGCTAGTTTTCTGATTTGTTAAATGATTACTCATAATTATCACTTTCTAAAACTATTTAATAACTTATTCATCTGCTGTTGATTCACTATCAATATCTTCTTCATTATTTTCAAAATCATCACTACCATTTTTTAAACCGAGCTCTGGCTGCATCTTATGACTGGACCCTTTGTGCTTTGTACAATATTCAGGTGTATTTTCTATACTGTAATACCCAGTGCCACCAACCGGGCAATAACTATCTATCGCCAATTTTCCAGTTTCTTTACAATAGTTTTTCTTTATAACACTTTCTGGCATTACCGAAAACTGCTTATTAACATTACCCTTTCTATTAACGTACTGACTCATAACTTCTCTAAAAACAGACTTAGAGTAACTAGTTGAAGAAATAGGAGCCGGAGCATCATAACCGGTCCAAACAGCTATAACTCCATAGGGCGTTGCACCAACAAACCAGCTGTCTTTGTGATTATCTGTAGTACCAGTTTTACCAATAACTTCCACATTACCTATATTCGCCGCTCTACCCGTACCAGAAGTAACTACTTCTCTTAAGAGTCTGTTCATTATATAAGATGTACTCGGTTTTATCACTCTTTTGCCTACATTATGGCGATTATCTAAGATAACCTTTCCTGCGTTATCTAAAACATATGAATACGTGTATGGCTTATTGTATACTCCACCGTTGCAAAAAATATTAAAAGCGCTTGCCATTTCTCTAACGGTTACTCCTTTATGAAGTCCGCCTAGTGCTAGTGCAGGAGAAGATACTAAATCAACTTTGTCTAAACTGCCAAAATTAAGGTATCTTGTTAAAAAATTATAGCTATTCCTATTCGTTAACTTTAACAGTAAATTTGCAACCGGTGCATTAGCAGATTGTTGGATCGCATATGGAAGCAAAATGTCGCCTTTATATGATTTATACCAGTTATTTGGGCCAGATCTTCCTTGACCATAATAGTTTTCTATTGGTGAATCTTTTACAAACGAAGAATAATTTATTAAGCCAAGGTCTATTGAAGGTGCATAAACAGAAAGTGGTTTAAAAGCTGACCCAGGTTGCCTTTTAGTTAGAGTTGCTCTATCTAGTATTCTATTAGCGGTTTTTTTATTCCTAGAACCTATACTTGCCAAGACTTTTCCATTTCCGTCCATCATAAAAAAGCCTATTTCAAGTTTTTTATCACCGCTTAATAAAGAAGACTCGCAAATTACTTTTTGGGCTATATTTTGTGCTGTTAGATCCATAGCACTATATATCTTTAGCCCTTGAGTATATAGCATTTTTTCTGCAACATCTCTGCTAATTTTATATTTAATTGAAAGATCATTTATTACATCATTAAAGAGTACTTCAGTGTACCAATCGTGAATATGGACATTCTCTTGTTTTTTATTACTTTTTTTCCGTTTAAATACCATGTTATTTGATTCTTGCATGGCTTTGTCGTATTCGTTTTTTGTAATCTTTCCCTGAGAAAACATCTCATTTATTACAATTTCTCTACGTTCCTTATTGTTTTTTGGATTTGCAAGAGGATTATATCCACACGGATTCTGAGTAATACCTGCAATAGCTGCACATTCAGCTATAGAGCACTTACTTATATCTTTATTAAAATAAAGGTTAGCTGCTGTTTGAACTCCATAACATCCACTACCAAAATTTACTATATTCAGGTAAAGTTCTAATATTTCATCCTTTGAGTATTTCCTTTCAAAATTTAAAGCTCTAATTATTTCTTTAAACTTTCTAGTTATGCTAACTTCATTTTCACCAGTGATATTTTTTATTAATTGTTGAGTTAAAGTTGAACCGCCAAATACTCTACCTCTACTTAAAATACTAAATACTGCACCAAATAAACGTTTAAAATCGATACCGCTGTGGCTATAAAATCTTTTATCTTCAATAGCTACCATTGCATCTTTCATATGCTTTGGAATGTTTTTGAAATCTACCCATATTCGGTTTTCATTAGTGTATGCTTTTGTATATTCTTTTGTTACACCATTTTCATCTGTTACATACACAGTGCTAGATAAATTAAGGCTAGAAATCTTAGCATTATATAAAAAGTCTTCTGTGATTGTATTAAATACAAAAGCACTAATTGGAATCAGAGTAAACGAAAAAACAATAATAAAAATTGTTAAAAAAGTACCTACAGATTTTCTGAAAATATCTCTTAAAATTAGATTCACAATACAATAAAACTCCAAAAAAATTAACAAAGAACCTGCAAATTCTTTGCATAACTAATATGATTTTGCGAAAAATAAATTCATACAAGGAGACGATCCATTAAAATTTTTGCAAAACTTTCTGAGGCAGGGCACATATGAAAAAGCTTTTAATAATTACTAGTTTTATTATTATACTTTGCCTTTCAATATTTTTTGGATCAAATTTATTTAAGTTTAAAGACAGACTAAACCAAACCCCAAACATAAAGGAAGTTACAAACCAAAGTGTAACATATGTGGTAAAAGACTTCAACGGACGTATAGCTGTATTTTCTAAAAATATTATGGATCATCCCTTTAGAGTTACGGATATATGCACTAGAAATTTGCCAAAAAGAGATAAAGATATGCTCAAAAATGGCATAGAAGCAGAAAATGAAACTGAGCTAGGCGCACTTTTAGAAGATTTATGCAGTTAAATATTTTTGCTTTTGATAAATATCCTTAAATAAAGTCTTTAAAAAAGTCAGTGCTAAAAATAGGAAAAATAACAAATAGTGTTTTCTGAACTCTAAGGCAGTAGAAAAACTATAACAACAAAAGAAAATTAAAAATTAGTTTTTGAGCGATAAGTTTTCACTTGAGTTTTTAAGTTAATTAACTCTGAAGAGACAAAGTTAAGATCTAATCATTTAGGTTTAGTACTATCCAAGAACAGACAACTTTAAAAGTAGGTAATTTAACAAATGATATTTTCTTAATTTCATAGAAATTAAAACCCACGCAACAAAATAAATTTTAAAAATTAATTTTTTTAGTGACAATTTTTAATTAAATTTATTGAATATTTATCAATTTCGGGATCTTTATCTATGCTTACCCTAATTAAATCCATCTTAAACTTTTTATTAACCCGTATTTTGGGCATCATTTTACTTTTACAAGACCATATACTTTAACATATCTATTATGTTTTTAGCACTGCCTGAGTAATTACATTATTACTAAAAACTACTTTGAACACTATTATCAGTTTCTTATTTTAACGCATTTGCCTATTCACAAATTTTCATTTTTTATTTTTAGAACAACTAATGGTTTAACATTAACAAAATAAGTATTTTGTAAATAAAACAATAATAAAATAACTCCTTTTATTATTCTTTATCTAGCAACAAAAGCCGTTGAAACAAATTAAAACTTTATAAATAAAAGGCAAAATTTGAAATTGCTCTTGATTATCGGTAGTTTTTTAATCTTACTTTAATCAATTCGGTTTTTTATCATTAACATAGTATTTCTTAATAAACTAAATAATGTTTTTACACATTGAATTTAAAATTTACGATGTCTCCATCTTTCATAATATATTCTTTTCCCTCGGATCTAACTAATCCTTTTTCCTTAGCACTTAAAATATTCCCTGATTTCACCAAGTCTTCAAAAGATATAATCTCAGCTTTAATAAAACCTCTTTCAAAATCTGAATGTATCTTACCTGCTGCTTGTGGTGCTTTTGTGCCTTTCTTTATAGTCCAGGCTTTGACTTCTTTTTTCCCAGCTGTTAAAAAAGATATCAAATTTAGCAAACTATAACAGCTACGTATTAATCTATCTAACGCGGAAGTTTTTAAATTTAAATCATTAAATAAAATTTTCTGTTCATCTTGGGGAAATTCTAATACCTCTGATTCAAATTTTATACATACCGGTAACACTAAACTTTCATCTAACTTAGCTAATTCATTAACCTTGCTGACATATTTGTCGCTTTTTATATCGTTTTTAAATGCACCTTCATTTACATTTGCCGCATAAATTACTGGCTTTGATGTGATAAGACACAAATCTTTCAAAAACTTTTCTTCGTCTTCATTTTTAAGTTTAATAGTACGAGCGCACTTCTCTTCTTCTAAATATCTTTTCAATCTATTTAAAAAATCGTACTCTTTTTGTAAATATTTATCTGCTTTTAGCATTTTTTTAACTTTTGATATCTTTTTTTCTATCTTTTCAAGGTCAGAAAGTATAAGTTCTAAGTTAATTATATTTATATCCCTTTCTGGATCTGTATCCCCTTCTACATGGATAACATCTAAATTATCAAAGCATCTTACTATGTGTAATATAGCATCCACTTCGGCTATGTTAGCTAAAAATTTATTACCAAGACCTTCACCTTGAGATGCACCCTTAACTATTCCGGCAATATCCACAAATTCTACAACTGCTGGAGTAAACTTTTCTGGGTTATACATTTCTTTCAATTTTAAGAGTCGTTTATCAGGTACAGGTACTATGCCAACATTTGGCTCTATTGTACAAAATGGATAATTTTCAGCATCAACTTTAGAATTCGTAAGAACATTAAAAAGAGTGCTTTTACCCACATTTGGAAGACCTACTATACCTATTTTCATTATCTAATCTAATAACTCCTGAAAATTGTTTTTGTACTAAAAATAAAAATTAAAAACAAACTCTTAAAATTATATAATACTCTTCCATAAAAAACACGTAATTAAAAAACATATGCTATATCTAAAAAATTACAAAGTAAAAAATGTTTTTTAAAAAAAATTATATTCTATTAGCGTAAAAACGCAGTTGATTTGAATATCTAATATAATTGATGCACGAAAGTAGATAAAATTTGATATAATTAAAATATTAATTTTAGTTGTAAATATAACCAGTAAAAATCCAATACAAATTTTATGCCATGTACAGCAAAAAAGTACGTATTGTTAGGGGTATTTTTCAAAAATTTAAAACCGATACAAACCCTATGAGGTTTTGTATGTGGAAATTTAAGTATTTAATAGATTCGCATTTAAATAATAGTTACCATATAAAAGTTAGATAGATTTTTTACATTTAAGAGTTTAAAATGTAATAATATTAATGATTAACAAAGTGGTAGGAATTATAAATGAACAATATTTACGAAGAACTTAAAGCGCGTGGGTTGATTGCACAATGCACAAATGAAGAAAAAGTTAAAGATTTATTGAATAATGAAAAAATAAGTTTTTACATTGGGTTTGATCCAACTGCTGATAGTCTTCATGTAGGACATTTTTTGCAAATGGTAATTATGAGTCATCTTCAAAAAGTAGGACACAGACCAATTGTACTTTTTGGTGGAGGCACAGGATTAATTGGAGACCCAAGTGGTAAAACGGACATGCGTAAAATGCTTACAAATGAGCAAATTACGCACAATATATTGTGTTTTAAAAGACAAATGGAAAAGTTTATAGATTTTAAAGACAACAAAGCCATAATAGTAAACAATGCCGATTGGCTTAAAGACTTAAACTACATAGAATTTTTAAGAAATGTAGGAATTTATTTTTCCATAAATAGAATGTTAGCGGCAGAGTGCTATAAAGCAAGACTTGAAAAAGGCCTTACATTTTTTGAACTAAACTACATGATAATGCAAAGCTATGATTTTTACATTTTAAATAGAGACTATAATTGCGTATTACAACTTGGTGGAGATGATCAGTGGAGTAATATAATTGGAGGAGTAGAACTAATTCGAAAAAAGACTGGTAAAGATGTGTACGGTATGACTTTCACGTTATTAACGAAAAGTGATGGCAAAAAAATGGGTAAAACAGAAAACGGAGCTGTTTGGTTAGATGAGACAAAAACTACACCATACGATTTTTACCAATACTGGCGCAACATTGACGATGCAGATGTTATAAAGTGCCTTAAAATGTTAACTTTTATACCACTTGAAGAAATAAAAAAATATGAAAATTTAGTTGGCGAAGAACTAAATAAAGCAAAAGAAATACTAGCATATGAGTTAACCAATATGGTTCACGGTAAAGAAAAGGCAGATAATGCAAAAGAAGCTTCAAAAAATATGTTTGGAGAAGATTTTAGTACAGATGGAATGCCAAGTGCAGAATTAAAAAAAAGTGAGTTTAATTATGATAAGAAAATTACTATTTTAGATTTATTGTTTAAATCCGGCTTAGTTTCGTCTAAAAGTGAAGGCAGAAGGTTACTAGAACAAGGTGGGATATCGATAGGAATTGGAGATAAACCGTTAGAGAGAGTCTTAGATTGTAATAAAGAAATATCCCTTAGAGATTTTATCGAAGAACATATAGTTATAAAAAAAGGGAAAAAACTTTATTTTAAAGTAAATTTAGTATAGTGTTGTCCGTTTAAAAAACGGTATTATGGGAGAATTAAAACTAAAATCATTATTTGTGTAAAGCAACAATAATTATTAAAATAAAAAGAGATGCTAGCTAATGTAATTTAAAACTTTGTGCTTATGTTTGCTTAAGATGCTATATTAAATTTTCGAGATTCATCAAGACTACGCGTTCTGTATTTGGGCAGTGCTAAAAGTAGATAGATATTATTATTATATAATATGAAATTTAAATTGTGGTTTGATAAAAATCGTGTGCTTGACTATTGATAATCAAACAAACCTATTACTTAATTGTTACTTAGTTCGGTTTGTACAAAAAATTTAGTGTAAGTCGAAAATTAAATTTCTATGTTTATGAGTAATAATTCAGTTTTATCTATGTACTTTTAGCACAGCCTTATGGTTTTATTTCTTGACCTTAATAATTTTTTTTATTTAAGCAGTTCTAGTAGTAGGTAAATTAGCAAACGAGCCTTGTGAACATTATGTTAAAAAAGATTCCAAGAACCAGTTTTTTAGCGACAATTTTTAACTGGATTTTTTTGGTTTGAATATCTATAAAGAGCAATAATATCAAATATAGCTGTTAGTGTCTAGAACTGCCCTTATCTGTACTTTACTGCCTTTTTAGAAAAAAATGTTATTTTTAAATATCTTGTTTATTCACAGTTTTTAATTTACAAATGTCTTAACATATTCAAAGAATTAACTGAATTAAATATATAAAAAAAAATTACGATTCATTAACAGAAGGACTAAATTTTTTATCATGTTGAGATTTTTTGACTAACGGCAAGTCTTATGTTAAAGATAATTAACAGATGTAACAACTGATACATTTGTTTGATACTATTACTATATACTCTGTATATAATCTATGTTTTCTGATATATTACATTATCCATGCATCTTTAGTGTTGCCATTCCTCGTATATTTTTAAAGTTTTAAGCGGTTTATTTATGTGGCTTAGCAAGCAACTTTGCGTAATTTCGAAAAATGCTTTTATATTTTCGTTACTTAAAGAAAAAGAAAATATATTTTTATCTTTTGAGTATATGCTGTGCTTAAGGGCACTTAAAACTGAAGAATTTATCTTAACAAATTTATAATTATAATTAAGTTTGTTAGTATTTTTTTTTATACAACTTAGACAAATAAAAATATTATCTTTTTTTGAGAAAAAAAATTCGTTTATATTTGTATCTTTACAGAATTTACATTCTAAAAAATTTGGCTGATACCCCAATAGTTTGAGAAGACGAAACTCAAATACAGATTTTACAATTCTTTTATTAAATTTGTTATTGGTAAGTGCATAAATAGAATTTAAAGTTAATTTTAAAATATTTTCTGATTCCATGTTCTCTTTTACTAGGTTTATTATTATTTCGCAAAAATACTGAGCTAAAATTAAAGATTCAAAATCTTTCTTCAAGTAAAAAAAAGACATCTTAAGCTGTGCTTCGTTTACTGTATATGTCTCGCCTTTAAAAAAAAACGTGAAATCTGAATAGTTCAAAAATTGAATATCCGAAAAATTTTTGTGTTTTACATTTCTGCATCCTTTAGCAAATGCTCTTATTAATCCGTTATTTCTGGTAAGAATTGTAATGATTTTATCTTTTTCTGAATAAAAATTTTCTTTAATAATAAGCCCATCGGTTTTTAAAAACATGGAGCCCCCATAACCAGTAAAAATATATAAATAAAAATGATTATTTATTAATATTATAAACAATTAATAGAATTAAAACTTGAATTAGTATATAAAACAAAAATTAGTTTTATATATAAAATCAAACTGTTAGAATTAATGTATATTTATAGTTTGTTCAAATAAAAATAAAAGTATGTTAAAATAAACAAAAATTAATTTAATAAAGCAGTGCTAAAAACCATAGATAACACAAAAATTGAATATTTAGTGTCATTTGGACGTTTATTCCTATTTCCCTCTATTAGATCTATTTTTAACTTTTTTATCGATACATAGTCTGAACATTTTTTTACTTTTTATATACTCAATATTTTGGAATATCTATCTGATTTTAGCACTGACTTTAATAAAGATAAAAAACTAATTACTTACTTCACGATACTAAATACTTATGGATGTTCTTAAGATACTAACTTTAAATATGTCAAATATTTTATACTTTTTGTTACAGCATTAGTCTATTTTTTAACTGAACGTTAGGTAATTATGAAAATAAGTAGGTAAAAAAACGATATTTGATAAACTTTACAGCTAAGAGAATTTAAAAATTTATTTTATTTTAGAATAATATCTATAACTAACTTTTCGATTTAATAACTCTTTTATAGTGTATAACTAAAAATACTTAAGCATATTTTCAAGAACAGTATGGAGCCTCAACATTTGTAACGCTACCTTGCTTGAAATTTTAGATGGTTTACTAAAAATATATACAAGACATCGAAGTATCTAAAAAAACAACTAAGGACTTAATAATAGCAAAAAGCAGCAATATAAACTGCTGCTTTACCTAACTATTAAATTTTAATTTTTAGTTAATACATTCCGCCCATTCCAGGTTCACCGGCCGGCATTGCTGCTGGGTCTTTTTCTTTAACATCTGTGACTAAGCTTTCTGTAGTAAGAATCATAGCAGCTACAGATGCAGCATTTTGAAGTGCTGAAAGAGTAACTTTTGTTGGGTCAACAATTCCAGCGGAAATCATATCTACAAGTTGACCATTACTTACATCATATCCAACACCAACTGTGTTACAACTCATAATTTTGTCTATAACAACTGAACCTTCAAGTCCAGCATTAGCACAAATCTGATTAATTGGAGCAGTTAATGCTTTAAGAACAATTGCAGCACCTGTTTTTTCATCACCAGTAGATTCTGCAATAACATTCCTAACAGCAGACAAAGCATTAATTAATGCAACACCACCACCAGGGACGATGCCTTCTTCCACTGCGGCCTTAGTTGCCGCTAAAGCATCTTCAATTCTGAGCTTTTTCTCTTTCATTTCAATTTCAGTAGCTGCACCAACTTTTATAACAGCTACACCACCAGCTAATTTTGCAAGGCGTTCCTGGAGCTTCTCTTTATCAAAATCAGATGTGGTAGTTTCAATTTGCCTTCTAATTTGTGTAATACGATCATTAATTTGCTCTTTACTACCGTCACCATCAACAATGATTGTGTTTTCTTTATCTACTTTAACTTGTCTTGCTCTACCAAGTTTAGAAATATCTACGTCTTTAAGTTCAAGACCTAAATCCGCTGTAATTACTTCTCCACCAGTTAAGTTCGCTATATCTTGAAGCATATCTTTACGTCTATCACCAAAACCAGGAGCCTTTACACCTACACAAGTAAAAGTTCCACGGAGTTTATTTAAAATTAAGGTTGCTAAAGCCTCACCTCCAATATCATCTGCTATAATTACCAATTTTTTGCCACTACTTACAACTTGCTCTAGTAGTGGTAAAATTTCCTGGATATTGGTTATTTTTTTGTCTGTAATCAAAATATATGCATCATCAATAACCGAATTCATTTTATCTGAATCGGTAATCATATATGGAGAAACATATCCGCGATCAAACATCATTCCCTCAACTACTTCGGAATACGTCTTTGCCGTCTTGGACTCTTCTACCGTAATAACACCATCTGGAGAAACTTTTCTCATTGCGTCGGCAATAAGACTTCCTATTTTTTCATCACCTGCTGAAATAGTAGCAACACGAGCAATATCTTCATTACCACTTACTTTTTTAGAGTTTTCTTTAACTTTAGAAACAGCAGCTTCAACTGCTCTTTCAATTCCTCTTTTTATTTCCATTGGATTAGCTCCAAAGGAAACGTTTTTCATACCTTCTTTTATGAAAGCCTGGGCAAGTATTGTAGCTGTAGTCGTGCCATCTCCGGCTGCATCGTTAGTTTTTGTGGATGCTTCTTTTATAAGCTGAGCTCCCATATTCTCAAACGGATCTTCAAGTTCTATTTCCTTTGCGATAGTTACACCATCGTTAGTAATAAGTGGTGAACCAAACTTCTTATCTAAAACAACATTTCTACCCTTTGGGCCAAGTGTAATTTTTACTGTGTCCGCAAGTCTATTTACACCATTCATTAACGCTTTTCTTGCATCTTCGCCGTATAAAATCTGTTTTGGCATATTAAACTACTACTCCTTGAAAAAGTTTATTATAGAAAAAATGACTATTGTTATGTAAATAATTATTCAACAACTGCTAAAATATCCGCTTGACGTACTATTGTATACTCTTCGTCATCAATTTTAACCTCGGTGCCAGAATACTTACTGGTAATTACTTTTTCTCCAGCTTTAACATACATCTTAACTTCTTTCCCATCTACAACTCCACCTGGCCCAACTGCTATAACCCTAGCAATTTGCGGCTTTTCTTTAGACGACCCTGCTAGGATTATCCCGCTTTTAGTTTCCTTTTCTTCCTGTTCCATTTTTAAAACAACTCTATCTGTTAGCGGTTTTATTGCTACTGACATTACCACTACGCCTCCTAAAAAAATTAGAAAATATAATATTACACAAACTGGCACTCTAAGGTGTCAAGTGCTAATTCCAATTTTAGATTAAAGTAATATAGAAAGCAAGTAAATAAAAAATTTATTAATATTAAATAGTTAAAGACCAATCGCCTCTATATTTTTTTTAATAACAACCATTTGTTTTATTTAATATTAAAATAAAAACTTTACTCGATTTAGATTAAAGTTGACTTAAAGCGGATAAATAAGTATTAAATATTAATAGTTTTTTTCTTTTCTAGGCAGTGCTAAAAACAGATAAATGTGTTGAATTATAAATATCATTTAATAAACACCACATATTAATAATAGGTGAACAGACAAAATCATTTTTTAACTACTAATTAGTTCGGTTTATGCAAAAAATTTAGTTTCAGTCGAAAATTCAACTTTTCTGTTTAATTAAGTAGTAATTTTTATCTATGCATTTTTAGCACTGCCCTGATCTATTTTGTATTGAAGCTTTATGCAAATCTTATGCACAAAATTTTTTGCAACTTAAATACAAACTTTTCTTATTTAAATTATGTGTTTGTTTTATACCTTTTTATACACTTTACCTTGATAATTTTATTTGTTATGTTTCTGACATATTGTTAACAACTTTACCATTTGTTTTATAAAATAAAACTCTTTTAAAACATTCAAATCATCTTTTAATTTTTCTTATACTCTAATTTTAAGCATTTTTATAAATCATTTTTATTTCGTTTATCCGTTTTTAATACTGCTAATGCTACAGAATCTTTACTTTTTGATTCCAAACTGTTTATTATAAAAGTAAAAATAAATACCAAAAACATCAAAACTAAAGACAATGCTGAACCAAAGTACGGATTATATGCATTCCCTAAAAATTGCATTTCTATTAAATCACCAATTAAAATATTTTTGCTGCCACCAAGTATACTAGAAATTACGAAAGTACTAACGGAAGGCACAAATACTATGGTAATACTAGATATAATCCCTGGTACACTAAGTGGCAACAATATTCTTAAAAATATTTTTCTTTTACTTGCGCCAAGATCCCTTGCTGCTTCAAAAATTTTTTTGTTTATCCTTGAAATACTGGCATGGAGTGGAAGCATCATATACGGAAGAAAGTTATATACCATGCCTAAAATTATGGATATATCTGTATTTATTAGGTTAATTTTAGGGAAATTAAAAAACAAAAGTATTTTATTAAAAATGCCATTGTATTCTAAGATTGTTAGCCAAGCATAAGTCCTTAGAAGTATATTTACCCACATTGGTAACATAATTAAGATTTTAAGAACATTTTGGCATTTTTTAGAACATTTAGACATAAAGTAAGCAGACGGATAAGCAATAACAAAACAAATAACTGTGGAAATAATTCCTAAATAAATTGACCTTACAAATACTTTAAAGTAACTAAAAGATTTTAATACGTTATTTAAAGTGAAACTTCCGTAGCCATCATTAAAGGCAAAGTATAAAATCAAGACTAAAGGGATTATCGTAAACATTAATGACCAAACAATATATGGTAAGATGATATATTTTTTTGATTTCACCGCAGTTTCCTTTTTTAATTTACGTTGGTTTTAAAACTTTAGTAAATTATAAATTTATTTTTGTTAACAGAAAAGTTATTATATTGCAATTCAGTGCTGAAACCAGATAGATATGTTAAAATATCGAGTATGAAAAAATCAAAAAATGTTCAAGGTGGATCGATATGAAAAGTTAAAAATGGATTCAATAGAGGATATTAGAGATATCTTTGCAAAGATTGTGAATTTAATTATATGGGTACAAAAAATTGTTATCCTAACTCTGTAAAACGCAAGGCTTTACGGTTATTGTTCTTTAGGAAGAGAGATTCCAATGTCTTTTGCGTGTAAGTCACGTTCCGGTAATGAATTGAGTGAAAAGTTAGCCAAACAAATAAAAGAGAAAAGTACAAAAAGACCCACTAAGATTGATATTTTGGAGTTATATGTGAGATGTATGTTAATTTTAAAAACATTTGGTTTTGGACTGCAGTTGATCAAAAAGCAAGGTATTTCTTTTGAAATTTGGGCAAGAGATAATTAGTGTTTTGAAAATTTATATGAAAAAACTTTACATGTTGATCCTAAAAGTGTACCAAAAACCGCTATTTCTTTCATAATCTTATCAATCCGGCAAGGAGGCTTATAGGCAAAGACAAAGAGCACCACACACTTATACTGTGTCGAGCGTGTGAGTCAATTATTGCACCATTGCTTAGCACGTTCTGTACAAAAGAATTAATGCTATTTAAAAAGTTTCGAAATAATTGAAAATTCAGTTTTTCTATTAATAAATCGTAATTTTATGCTTTTTGTGCGGTTTTAACACTAACATATTTTCATATTATTGAGCCAAAAGTAGTGTTTGGTATAATTATGTAAATAAAAAGCATGATATATACTCAAGTACACCTTTTTGAAAGGAATATTGTGTATGGCTATTATCGGAGCTTATATGGTACCGCATCCACCACTTATTGTTCCTGAAGTTGGACATGGAGGAGAAAATCAAATTGTAAAAACAAAAAATGCATACAACTGCGTTGCACAAGAAATAGCAAAGCTAAAACCCGAAACAATCATTTTTTCTAGTCCACATGCTACTATGTATTCCAATTATTTTAATATTTCTAATGGAAAATTTGTAAAAGGGAGTTTTGCTCAATTTAAAGCACCACAGGTCCAATTTGAAGAGAAATATGACGAAGATCTTGTAAACACAATTGAAAATATTGCTCAATTGGAAGATTTCCCCGCTGGGACTCTAAATCAAAATTTAGAAGAACTAGACCATGGCACAATGGTACCACTTTATTTCATCGAGAAATTCTATTCAAATTTTAAGCTTGTTCGTATTGGTCTTTCCGGACTACCGTTAGAATATCACTACCGTATGGGCAGTATCATAAAAAGATCGGTAGAAAAACTTGATCTTAGTGCGGTCTATATTGCTAGCGGGGATCTTTCTCATAAACTTAAAAGTTATGGTCCTTATGGCTTTACGAAGGAAGGGCCACAGTACGACAAACTTATCATGGATATATGTGGACGGGCAGCTTTCGACGAACTTTTAAAATTTGATACAAATTTATGTGAACGCGCAGCAGAATGTGGACATCGATCTTTTGTCATGATGGCAGGTGCACTGGATGGTATGTGTGTTGAAGCAAAACAGCTTTCTTATGAAGATATAACTGGTGTAGGATACGGCATATGTAGTTTTCGCCCAACTGTAGCGGATATAAGCCGTAAATTTCTTGAAAAGCACAAAAAAAATACTGAACAAGTTAATTTTGACCCTTTGGTAGAACTTGCAAAAAAATCTATTGAAAGTTACGTGTGCTACGGTAAAACAATCGATGTTCCAGGAGGACTACCAACACAATTAACGAATACAAGGGCAGGTACTTTTGTATCAATTCATAAAAATGGAAAATTGCGTGGATGCATAGGTACCATAGTTCCAACAAAGGAAAATCTTGCAAAGGAGATTATTCATAATGCCGTTAGTGCATCTAGTCGTGACTCACGTTTTACTCCTATAGAGCCGAGTGAACTTGAATTTCTTGAAATAAATGTAGATGTTTTGAGTAAGCCTGAAAATATTGACTCTGAATTGGAACTAGACGTAAAACGTTACGGTGTAATTGTAACAAAAGGTAATCGACGTGGAGTGCTTTTGCCAGACCTCGATGGTATAGACACGGTGGATCAACAAGTGTCTATTGCTAAACAAAAAGCAGGTATAATGCCAAATGAAGACGTGACCATTCAACGTTTTAAAGTTATACGTCATACATAGGCTACCATTTTTTAATAAGTTTAACTGAGACTTATGAATATAAAAATGTATAAGAATTCCTATTTATGAAAAAATCATTTAAATTTATTAAGATTTTTGTAAAACTTTAAATCATGTTAGTGATGCTTTATATCTTTTATTGTTGAGAATTATTGAAATTAAAACTTGCGAATTATCGAGTTTTTTGCTAAACTTGTGTTTCTAGTCCTAGCGGGCGGATACCGCTAAAAAATATTGTATCTTGGTGTGATAGCTTGGTCGCGGTGTAGAAATAAGATTATGAGCAGGTTTCCTGTAAGTTATCCATTTTGTTGGGGTTAGGTGTAAGGTTGTTTTTAATTCCATTTTTGAGTTGTTATCTTAGTTTATTTTGATATTACCAAGTTTTAATAGACGCAAAATAGAGTTTGTGTCGGCGACGAGCTCAGATAGATTAGCCGATGATACTTTTTGAATATCGTAGCATGATCGAATTCAGAAACTAATTTTTTTAACAGGCCTTGATTTGAATGCCTCTAAAAAAACCAAGTATAAATGCACATAAATGTTTAGCGCTATCAGATTTAGGTCTAGTTTTGTGTTATGTCTTTAGTATGTTGGGATGTTTGTTTCCTGTGTCAATTCTTAACGGTATTGTTTTAATAGATAAACCTAGCGGTATTACTTCATTTAAAGTAGTTAGCATCGTAAGGAAAATATTTGGTACAAAAAAAGTCGGTCACGCCGGCACTTTAGACCCTCTAGCTACAGGACTTTTGCCAGTTTTAATAAATAAAGCTACTAAAATACAAGAATTAATCCAAAATGCTAATAAAGAATATATCGCTGAATTTAAGCTAGGGTTGAATACAGATACACAAGATATTACTGGAAATATAGTTAATAAATATGAGGGCAAAATTGTAGTATCTGAAAGGAAAATAAACGATGCTTTATTAAGGTTTAAAGGTTCAATACAGCAAATCCCTCCCATCTATTCTGCAATATCTCAAAATGGGGTAAGATTATATATTCTTGCTAGAAAAGGAATAAAAGTCGAAAGAGAAAAAAGGAATATAAATATTAATCGTTTAGATTTACTAGATTTTGACACACAATTTAATATCGGAAAAATTTTAGTTAATTGTTCCAAAGGAACATACATAAGAACCCTCTGTGAAGATATTGGAAATTATCTAGGTTTTGGTGCAACGTTAATTAGTCTTAGAAGGACAAAAACCTGTAACTTTGATGTAAAAGAAAGTGTAACTTTAAATAGTCTGGAAAATCTAAAAAAAGTAGGGAAAGAATATAATGTTGTTCTACCACTGGAAAAAGTATTTGATAATTACCAAAGTATATTTCTAGAAGCAAAGCAAGAGAAAATGTTCAAAAATGGTAGAGACGTTAAAATTAATTTAAATGAGAAATTTATGTACTCTTTTTTTAAAAATGAGACAAACTTTTTAAGAATATTTAATGGAGACAACGTTTTTTTAGGATTAGGAAAATATAGTAGCAAAAATCGCAATATCTCTCCATATAAAATTTTGGTGTAGCATTAGTTTTAATAACTTTAGTAAATGCGACTAAAAAACAACGAAAAATCTAGTAATATTTTCTGTATTGAAAAAGTAAATTAAGTATTTTATAATAACTAATAGTAAATAAATTTTTTGGAGGATTTTTTATGAAAAAAGGTTTAAAAAAGTTTCTAGGAGTTGCGATGGTTTCTGGTATTAGTGCTAGTGCAATTGGTTCTAATTATTGTGGAGCTAATGCTGTTTATGCAGCGAGTGTACCTGGAATGACAGACGAAGAGGTAGCGTGGATGAACAGTCAGGCCAAATTTTGGTTTATTCTTGAGGAGGTTTGGAAAACAGAGCCTTCTCAGTGGAGTGACGACATTTTCCGTAGATTGGTAAAGGCTGATTCGGATGTTGTAAAGGCTGATTCGGATCTTGTATCAAGAATTTACTGGCGTGAAAATTTTTCTAGAAAAGAATCTTGGAGACGTGCTGAGGCCACTAAAAGAGAGGTAATTGACGAAATGTATTCTAATCAAGAAAAGTTTGATTTGTTTAGAAATTGGATAGATAAAATCGTATATGGAGACGCCCGCGTTCCTGGTGTATTCTAATGGTCCCAAATATTTTAACCGTTTTGTGGCGTTTGTCATTATTGAGGCTGTAAAAACAACGAAAATTTCGTAATATTTTCTGTATTGAAAAAGTAGATTAAGTATTTTATAATAACTAATACTAAATAAATTTTTTGGAGGATTTTTTATGAAAAAAGGTTTAAAAAAGTTTCTAGGAGTTGCGATGGTTTCTGGTATTAGTGCTAGTGCTAGTACAATTGGTTCTAATTATTGTGGAGCTAATGCTGTTTATGCAGCGAAACCACCTAAAATGACAGACAAAGAGGTAGTGGGCTTTGATGCCAAATATTCTTCGGGTTGGAAAGATGTTGAATTTGATCACGTAAAAGCTGACGAAGGAAAGTTTAAGTTGAGGGGAAGATTTATTCATAAAAGTCGGTTTAAGTTTTGGGAGCCTACTCGGTGGAGGAGCGACACTTTATTAGATTGTTAAAGGCTGATTCGGATGTTGAATTTAGTGCCGTAAAAGCTGACTGGGATGAAAATTTTTCTAAAAAAGAATCTTGGAGACGTGCTGAGGCCACTAAAAGAGAGTTATTTAAAGAATTTGATTCTAACGAAGAAAAGTGTAAGTTGATGGAAGGATTTATTCGTAAAATCAGGTATGGGGACGCCCGTTTTTAGCGTTTGGTATTATTGAGGCTGTGAGCTTTTAATTAGTTTCGCAGCCTTGTTTTGTTTTGGTAAAAAATACACGAAAGTACGCTTTATTGAATAATGACTTAACAAAAGTGTTATTTAATTAGTTTTTTGTGCTTTGTTACTTTGGATATCGTTGAATTTGGTTTTAAATAGTGTTTTTAGTTGTATTTAATATGGAGTATGGTCTTATATTTAGTTATTTTTTACAAAAAGTTTGATTTTTATGTAAAACTTAGTTAAAATATTTATTTTAAGTTTAGCTAATTAATTTAGTGAAAATAATTTTTTTAGTAAATATTTTGTTTTGTTACCAAATATAACTAGACAGAAAGCAAAAAAAGTTGTTTTAAAAAAAGTAAACTTATAGATATGGCAAAGTTTATAAAATAACGCTAGGATGCGATAATTAACGTAGCAGTTCTAAAAATGCATAGATAACAAAAAATTGCTACTTAACTAAACAGAAAAATTTAATTTTCGACTGACACTGAATTTTTTCTGAAAACCGAACTAAGTAGTAGTTAAGAGATGGGTTTGTTTGCTTAGCAATAGTTAAGCACGCGATTTTTATTAAACCATACTTTGAATTTCGTATTATATAATTTAATATTGTCTATCTACTTTTAGCACTGACCTTATTTTTGTCTGAAGGCGTTAGACTTTGCTTAAAACCATACTAGTATTTCATCTTTATCAGGTACTAAATTTACATAGTTTTCTTCTTTGAAGTTTAATTTAATAAATTCTTCTAAAGTGTCTTTTTCAATAACGTTTTCAAATGACTCGTCACTCATCGCCCCGGCATAACTACCAAAAATACCCGAACTAAAAACTGCCGCAAGGCCACCTACAATAAACTTTCTTGATAAAACACCCTCATTTTTGAAAAAATATTTACGATACATAATCATTTACGCTCCCTTCATAAGGTAGAGAGCCACACATAAAGATTGTGTCATATTATAGATTTTTTGTAAATATAGGTGAATGTAAAACAGTGCAAAAACCTAAAAATGGGCTGAGACTTTGTTTCTTTATAGATAGCTAACCAGGAAAGTTAAGTCGAGATTGTTACAGAAAAATTGAATTTTAATTATTTTTTCTTCGCTGTCTATAAGACATTGTTTGTTAATCTACCTAACTTTAGCACCAACGTTTTTTACCCCCGCTTTTTAAAATAATTTATATATGCGCAAGTTAATTATTTTTCTTTCTCATCGTTTTCGATTCTGTATCCACAATTTTCGTCTGTACAATATAAAATTTTCTTCTTACCTTTTTTTCTAAATAGAGTTTTTTTACATTTCGGGCAATTATTTTCTGTAGGTTCATCCCATGAAATAAAGTCACAGTTCGGATATTTAGAACAACCATAAAAGTAAAGTCTTTTTTTGGTTATCCTTCTAACTAAAGATTTACTGCATTTTGGACATTTACCAGGAACTTTCTCATGTATTCTAGCTGTTCCCTTGCACTCAGGATAACCAGGGCATGCTAAAAATTTACCATAGCGTCCAAAACGTACTAACATCTTCTTGCCACAGTTTGGGCAAGGTGTATCCGACTCTTCGCCTGTTTCTTGTTTTATAACTCCATTTTCTACGATCATACGTTTTATATTTTTACATTCCGGGTAACCAGAGCAAGCTAAAAATTTACCATATCTGTTAGATTTAACCACCATTAATTTACCGCATTTATCGCACTTAATGTCTGTTTGGTCAGATTTTAAATTTATTCTCTTATTTTCAAGAGATGCTGAAGCTTTCTTAAAAGTGCTTTTAAATTCTTCATAAAAATCGCGTAAAAGTTCTCGCCAGTCTTCGTGCCCACCTTCAATTTCATCAAGATTTTTTTCCATTCCAGCGGTAAACTTTATGTTTACAATATCTGGAAAGTATCTCTTCATAAAATCAGTTAATACTTCACCAAGCTCAGTTGGTACTAAATTTTTTCCATCTTTATATACGTATTCTCTTGTTAGTATAGTAGATATTGTTGCAGCATACGTTGAAGGTCTACCTATACCGTTTTCTTCCAGAGCTTTAATTAAAGATGCTTCCGTATATCTTGCTGGTGGTTCTGTAAAATGCTGATTAGGTAATATCTTTTTAGCTTTTAATATGTCGCCTTTTTTTAGAGCTGGTAACTCCATCTTCTTTACATCCGAGTCTTTAACCTCAGGACTTAAAATGGTAAATCCTTTAAATTTTACGGTATATCCGCTTGCTTTAAATAGATAATTAGCAGCATTAATATTTACACTGACTGTATCCTGAATGCACTCTGCCATCTGACTTTTTATAAATCTAGTCCAGATAAGTTTATATAGCTTATATTGTTCAGGTTTTAGCGAAGACTTAACATCTTCTGGACTTAATTTAATGTTAGTTGGTCTAATAGCTTCGTGACCATCTTGAACGTTAGCTTTTGTTTTAAAACGACGCGCAGTTTCCGGAATATACTCTTTTCCAAACGTACTAAAGATGTAATCTCTAGCTGAATTAATAGCATCATCAGAAATTCTTAAAGAATCGGTTCTCATGTAAGTAATTAAACCCGTAAGACCAGATCCTTTAAGTTCTACACCTTCGTAAAGAGTTTGAGCTATTTGCATCGTTCTTTTAGATGTAAAACCTAAGCTTTTAGAAGCTTCCTGTTGCATGCTGGATGTATTAAACGGTGGACTAGGCGACCTTTTTCTTGTACCCTTTCTTATGCTTTCAACAACAAAATCTTTTCTTTCTAATTTTTTTAAAATTGCGTCTACTTGTTCTTTACTTGAAAGTTCTAACTTTTTTTTGTTTTCTCCGTAAAAAGATGCATTAAAATCTTTTTTATCTTTAGAGTTTAAAGTTACATCTATGGTCCAATACTCTTTAGGTACAAACTTTTTTATTTCATTTTCTTTATCTACAATTATCCTAACAGCTACACTTTGCACTCTACCTGCAGAAAGTGCTCCTCTTATTTTCCTAGAGACAAATGGACTTAACTTAAATCCAACTAATCTATCTAATATTCTTCTTGCTTTTTGAGCATTAACAAGATCCATATCTATTTTCCTAGGTTTTGCCATCCCGTTTGCTATACCAGACTTAGTTATTTCATTAAAAGTCACTCTATTTTTTTTATTAGAATCAAGACCCAAAATATACGCAAGATGCCAAGATATAGCCTCGCCTTCTCTATCTGGGTCTGTTGCTAAATATACTTTCTCGCTACTTTTACTTGCTTGTTTTAGCTCATCTATTATTTTTTCTTTGCCTTCAATAATTTCGTACTTAGGTTCAAAGTCGTGTCTTGTATCTACACTTAGCCTTCTTGGAGGTAAATCTCTCACATGCCCTACAGAAGCTAAAACCTGATACTCTTTACCCAAATATTTTTTTATTGTTTTTGCCTTAGCCGGCGATTCTACTATTAATAGCTTAGACACCTTAATAAAACTACTCCCTATTTTTTATTTTTAATAAAACATCAAGTATATTTTTTATTAAACTCAAAATTTTCTTTTTTATGGATAATTTTGTTATTCAAAAAATAATTAAACCTAAATTTCAAAAATTGCTCCCATACATTAAAAATTCACACATTTTATTAAACTACAAGTTTTTATTATTTTTACTAACTTCGTTTTAAGTTTCAATATATTAATTAAAAAATCCCCATTGCCCACATTTAGGTTTTAATTTTAATAAAAAATATTTACTGACTCAAATTTTTATATTTCTTCACAATATATTAAGAATTTAAAATTAATTCTAATAAATAACGCTCAATTAAAAATCTTCTTAAAGTTTTTTAGAATTTAATTTTTTTGATACATTCCCCCGGGTATACTTTTTATTAATCCTAAAATTTCTAACTCTGTTGTTATCTTAATTACCTCAGATATATTTAAATCTGTTTTCAAAACAAGATCATCCAGTGTTAAAGGGCCATAACTTAGCTGATTGTATACTAATAAACTATTTTTAGAAAGATTACTTAATTCTTTGTTATTTTGGTATGAAATTAGGTTCAAATTTTTCAACTTATTTTTTCCTAGATTATTAACACTGTTTCCATTTTCTAGACTAACTTCTATTTTTCTGTAATTACTACCATTTAGTTTTTTATCCACTAAAAGATTTTTTCTATATTCTTCTGTATGCAAGAAACTCGCTTTATATTTATATAAAATATCTTCTACTTTAGTTACTAATTTTGCTCCATTTTGTATTAGCTTATTTGGCCCAATTGAGTAATTGCTGTTTATATTCCCAGGAATTGCAAAAATATCTTTAGTTTGTTTTTTTGCAAAATCTGCAGTTATTAGTGCACCGCTTTTTTCACCTGCCTCTACAACTAATACACCTAAAGAAAGAGCAGAAATTATTCTATTTCTAATTGGAAAATTTCTTGGAATAGCGGGGACATCTGGTGGATATTCTGAAATTAAAGCTCCATTTTTCGCAGTAGATTCTCTTAATTTTTCATTTTTTATTGGGTATCTGCAATTAAAGCCGCAACCTAAAACAGATATAACTTTTCCACCAGCCATAATTGCACCATGTTGAGCAGCGCTATCTATTCCTAATGCTCCTCCACTTACTACAATTACACCTTCTACTCCTAAATTATAACCAAAATTAAAAGCAACATTTTTTCCATAAACACTAGGCGCTCTTGTGCCCACGATTGCTATTAGAATTTCATCGTCTATTTTAGGAAGATTACCTTTTACGTACAAAACAGCTGGCGGATTATTAATTTCTTTTAATCTTTTAGGATATTCTTCTGAATTGTACGTTAATACCGTATAATCGTAATCTTTACAGACTTTTAAAATTTTTTCAGCTTTTTCTAGTTTTGTGTTTTTTAATTTAATTAGTTCTTTTTCGTTAAAAATACCACTTAATTTCCATTCGTTAAATCCAAGATTAAAAAAATCAAAGACACTACTGTATATTTTTACAAGTTTCTTTGTTTTACTACTTGCGTATCCTAACGCTTCAGACAGAAATATCCAATAAATTGTTTCCAAATCTTTTTTCATAATTATTTTGCCTTTCGCGAATAAGTTCCCAGATAATTATACTAGCAGCACTAGAAGCATTTAATGAATTAGCATTTTTAGAAATTGGTATTTTTATTTTAAAAGAGCAGACTTCTTTTGTTTCTTTTGTAATTCCGTCTCCTTCATTACCAATTACTACAGCACAATCCTTAGGAAATTTTATTTTTGTTAACGGTATACTATCTTTAGCAAGAGTTGCTGCATATACAGGTATTTTAAAATTTTCTTTTATGCTAACTATTGTATGAGGTAAATCTTTAGAAATGTGGAATTTTAGTCTAAAAATAGAACCCATTGACCCTCTTATGACTTTTGGATTGTAAATATCGCAACAATTTTCACTTAAAATTATCTTATTTATTCCCAAAGTTTCTGCAGATCTTAACATTGTACCAAGATTAGACGGATCTTTTATATTTTCTAATATTACTACTTTGTTCCCCTGACTGATTTTTTTGGGAAATAAGTCTTTAAGTTCTGAAACAAAACTTTTCTTTGACTTTTCGCAAACAAAAATTACTCCTTGTGAATGTATTGTATCTGAAAGTTTTTTAAATAAATTTTCAGGTAAAATATGAATTTTTGCACCACTGCTTAGTAATTCTGGGAATAAATTTGCACTCTTTTCATACTCTTTTTCTGTAAAAAAGATAGTATTCACCTTAACTCCACTTTTTATGGCTTCTAAGCAAAGTCTAACGCCTTCAGACAAAAATAAGGTCAGTGCTAAAAGTAGATAGATAATATTAAATTATATAATACGAAATTCAAAGTATGGTTTAATAAAAATCGCGTGCTTAACTATTGCTAAGCAAACAAACCCCATCTCTTAACTACTACTTAGTTCGGTTTTTAGAAAAAATTTAGTGTCAGACGAAAATTCAATTTTTCTGTTTAATTAAGTAGCAATTTTTTGTTATCTATGCATTTTTAGAACTGCTACGTTAATTATCGCATCCTAGCGTTACTTTATAAATTTTGCCATATCTATAAATTTACTTTTTTAAAACAACTTTTTTTGCTTCCTGTCTAGTTATATTTGGTAACAAAACAAATTTTTTCTTTAATTTAATTATCCTGTTGTAAGAATCATCTATCTGTTTTTCGTCTATTTCTCCTTTATTAACTTTGTTAATTACTAAGTTGTATATTTCACCTAGTTTTTCGTCAATTTGCTGCTCATTCTTTAATAAAGTTGGCATAAGTATTATATCTGCTCCAGCACTTATAGCTAGAGCCACAGACTCTTCACAACCAAAATTTTCAGAAATTGCTTTCATTACTAACGCATCCGTCATGATTAAACCACTAAAATTGAGCTCTTTCCTAAGCAAATCAGTTAAAACTACTTTAGACAAAGTCGCAGGCAGAGAAATTTCTTTACCATCTTTCTTAGATATAACCTTAGTAGAATCAATTTTTGGTATAGATATATGAGCCGTCATTATTATGTCTACTCCATTTTTTATCATTTCTTTAAATGGAATTAACTCTAATTTTTCTATCTCAATTTTATTCTTTTTTACAACAGGTAACTCCAAATGCGAGTCTACACACGTATCTCCGTGACCAGGAAAGTGTTTAGCTGTTGCCAATATACCATATTCATGTAGTCCATTCATAAATGCTACACTTTTCCTTGAGACGTCATAAGCATCATTACCAAAAGATCTTGGACCAATAACAGGATTTTTAGGGTTACTGTTAACGTCCACTACAGGCGCGAAATTACAGTTAAACCCCAAATCTTTCATTTCTTTACCAATTATTAGACCTTTTTCATATGCTTCCTTAACAGTCCTAACGTTAATGTTATTTTTTAATTTTGCTCTATTAAAATTAAATCTTTCAACTATTCCACCTTCTTGGTCAACACATATTAAAAGTGGGGGCTTTCCTAATTCTATAGCAATTTTTTGTAGATCCGCTATTAATTTGCGAGACTGACTTTCGTTTTTTAAATTATTATGAAACCAACTATTAAATAATATAAAACCTCCCACGTTGTATTTTTCAATTAATTTTGTTATTAAAGGTTTAGTTTTTTCATCTATTTTTGTTATAGCACTGCCATTGTCTAAGTACCTTAAGTCTAAGCAAATCATTTGCCCAATCTTTTCCTCTAAGCTTATTAAATTACCGGCATGTATATCTACTAAAAAGCTTAACTTTGAAAAAGATATAAACAAAATAGCATTAATTACAGCTAAAATTTTCTTAAACATACTAGTAGACCTCGATTTCTAAAAAATATAACATCAATACTAAAACACAAGTTACAGCATTAAAAATATATTCAAAAGCATTAAACTTATTATATTATAAAAATAAAAAAATAAAGCTAATAATTTAAAGAAGGTTTTAAACCTTAGTATGAATATATAGGCTAGAACTTTATCGTTTAGGTTGTGTCAGTACAAACGCAATGGTTAAGAATTTTTAGATTAAAAAAACTTAGATTTATCTTCCCTAATAGTATTAAATACACGTTTTTTATAAATTAACATTTTTAACTTTTTACTCTTTCCATACCCATACCCTAATATTTTATTTGCTTTAAGTACTTAAGAAAAACAGGCAGCACTAAATTCTAATAGATAGTCTGATATTTATCTTTTATGAGGTGATCAAACCAAAAAACAGGTGAAAATTGCTACTAAAAAATATGATACAGAGCGCTATAACTCGTATAATCTTTTTAACCCAGTAAAAAGGCTTATAAACAACGCATACACTTATACGGGATGGAGTGTGTGTATGAACCGATTGTTGCGCCACAACTTAGCATGTTTTGCACGAAAAAATTACTGCCCCAGTCAATCAAAGAGTCCCTATTGTTTCATTTTTGCTATAGCAAATTGCTTTTGTCCTCATCACTAGTAGCTTCCGCCTCCTACCAAAACTCCCCCAGCTACAGTTGCTCCAGCTCCTTTTAAAATTTTAGACACTACGCTGGGTTTTTGTTCTTGACTTTCCGTTACTTGACTTTCCTGTTCCGGCTTTTGGTCACCCTCTTACGGGTCAATTTATGGACTTACTTTCTCGTCATATTTATTATTATTATTATTAGAATCGCCCGTATTATTAGACTTGCCTTTTACTGCAAGTGTTGTAATAACTACAAAAACTATATCTGCTATAGCAACAATAACCAACGCTCTACTGATACTTGTACTTTGAAAATTTTTTTTAAGATATTTTTGAATTAAAGCATCCTGATCTTTTGTATCCATATTCTTGAAAAAGTTTAACACCGTATCAATAGTAAGATAACTACCACATTTTTCAAAAAAAGCTCCAAAACTCTCTATACAACCCTTTGAATTATTATTTATAAAATATAAAAACAATAAATCGGCAAAAAATCGACTAATTCAGATTCATTTTCATCAAAAGCTTTATGTAGTTTCTTCATACACTCGCTTTTAAAAAGTGAGTGTATGAAAATAGACAAGACGATAAATCAATTACTTGACATTTAATTTTTTGATTTTACTTGCTCCAAAGCTTTTTGTACATCTATTGCACAAACTTTTTTATCGGGTATTATCCAATAATCAGTATGTTTTGTAATTAAAGAATCCAAAAATTTCTCACTAAGACCAAATATATAACTAAAAATTGTTCAATATCAACACCTGATTTAACAAAACCTGAAAAATCTTTATAATTTTCAGAATCATTAACATTTTTAGTTTCTGAATAATAACTAAACAACAAATCTGCCAAAAAATCTAATAATTTACATTTATTGTCGCCAGAAAAAGCCTTATATATTTTTCTCTAGAATCTCCTTCATATTTTAGAATTAACTTTAAATTTAAGAAAAGCATCTAATGAATCTTCTTCATTTCCGTTTTTAAACTTTTCTGATTTTGTATAGTTCAAAAGCAGTTTTTACATCTTTATTAGTTAAATCATTGTTTACAACATTATGATATTTTTTGATTTTTTCAAAATTATCATCATTATTTTCGCTAAAAGAATTATTTATTTCTTTTATGGGCAAAGTACCACTCATTTCTTCTTGCATTGCCCCAGCATAACTACCAAACATACCCGGACCAAACACTGCCGCAAGACCACTTGCAACAGACTTTCTAAATAAAAAGCCTCTGTTCTAAAAAAAACACATAGTCACACTCCTAACAAATTGATTGTGCCATATTATAATATTTAAGCAATATTAAGAATGCATAGATAACATTGAATTAATACTCATAAACAGAGAAATTTAATTTTTGACTGACACTAATTTTTTGTACAACCCAAAATAAGTAGTATTTAAAAAATGGGGTCTGTCTGCTTATCGATAGATAAGAGCACTATTTTTATCAAAATACACTTTGATTTATATTATATAATTTGATAATATCTATCAGCTTTTAGCACGGCCTTGAACTATGCTGAAATCGTTATGAAATACGTATTAAAACTAATTAAATCATAATAAATTTTACTAATTGTTTGAACGGCGAAACCTATCATCGTCGTAAATTATGCCTTTGTTTATAGATAAAATTACATTTTGCAATTCAGGAATTATATCTTTGGGTAAATATTTCAAACTAAACCACTTTAGGTCTTCGCATTTTTTTGGTTCCATTATTTTAGGCATACCTTCATATTTTTTACAAGTAAAAAAAATGTCTATGTGGTCTTTCTTTGTCTTATAAGGGTGACATAAAAAAATTAATTTTACATCCTCCTCTTTTATATCAACTCCTATTTCCTCTTTTGCTTCTCTACAAATAGCCATTGCTACAGATTCATCTGATTCTAAATATCCACTACACGCAAAATCATACATACCATCCATCCAACCAGTATTTGACCTTTTTTGCATAAGTATTTTAGTATCTTTGTTAATTTCCTTAAATAATATTAGAAACACTGCTACATTAGTTTGGTATTTTTCTTTCACTTTTTTTCTCCTTTTATTAATAACTTTTCCAAATTAATTTTCAAATATACTATAAAAGTTTATGGTACTGAAAAGTCGATATATTTATTAAAAACTATGGCTCACAAAACCAGTCACTTAGTTTTTGGCAATATTTGTAAAAAATAGCTAAATTTATGGTGTTTTATTTATTTTTCTTTTAGCATTCTACTTATTTAAAATTTTTTACATAGTGTAGTTGCCGTATCTACACATTTTCAATATTTTTCCTAAAGCGTAAGAAAAATCGAAATATGAAACAATAAAAAAATTAATGAAATAAGGCTTAAACTATGAGAAACTATAAAAATAAAAATTAATAAAAAAATATATGATAAATTTTATAAAATTTATTATTAGAGTATATTTTTATAATAAAAACATGTGCACTGTTTTTATTTTTCATCTAAGCTTTCCACATAAGACACCTGTTAACATTCAAAGTAATTTATTTAAGAAATTTGAAATAAAAGATTTTACTAATTTTTCTTAATTTAAAGTAAACTTTTTTATTTTATCAAATTAATTTTTGTTTATTTTAAATACAATAACTGTATTTACCAAACTGTTATCTTTTTATGCTGACATTTCATAATTAATTTAGTCCTAACCCTCAATTTCAAAAAAATTAATTTTATGATAAATTGTACACGTATGAATTTATTTAATTTTATTACGGATTTATAAATGAAAGCTATAGCAATAGATGGACCCTCAGGAGTTGGTAAAAGTACTGTTTCCAAAGAGTTAGCAAGAAAATTAAATTTTTTACACGTAGATACTGGTGCACTATATAGATCGATAGCATTGTATGCGAAAAAAAGAGGACTATCAAATAACTTGATAGTTCCAGAGTTAAAGAACCTAAAAATAGATCTACAATTTAAAAAAAACGAACAAAATGTATTCTTGAATAACGAAAATGTAACTAAACTTTTAAGAGACGAAAAAATATCTGTTTTAGCATCAGAAGTTTCTAAAATACAGAAAGTAAGAGAGTATTTGTTAGAAACTCAAAGGGAGCTTGCTTTAAAACATAATGTAGTAATGGATGGTAGAGATATCGGAACCGCAGTACTACCAAATGCAGATTTGAAAATTTTTCTAACTGCTAATTCAAATGTACGTGCAAGTAGGAGATATCTAGAACTTAGGCAAAAAGGTCACAAATGTGTAACTTACGAAAGAGTATTATTGGACATTTTAAAAAGAGATAAGTCGGACACTGAAAGAAAATTTTCACCTTTATTTCCAGCATTTTCAGCAAAAGTAATTGATGTTAGCGAACTAGGAGTCAGCGAAGTAGTAGATATTATATTTAATTTGTTTAAAAATAATATAAATACCTAATGTTAAAATGGAAAGACGTCTATTTACAAAACAAATAATCGTGTTTTGTATTTTTTACCATATATTTTTTTGAATACAAATAAAAAATATATAAAAAATAAACAGTATAATTTTTTGTCAGCGCTAAAAATGTATAGATTAACAAATAACACTATGTGCACATCAAAATTAAAAAATTCAAAAACCGATTTTTTGATAACATTCTAAATTTATTTTTTGCTTGACTACTTGTAAATATACAAAATATCAATTTATCTATTAGGATTTAGCACTGCCAAATTTTTAATTATTTTTTAATATAACAACAACCTTAGTATGCATTTACAAACATTTATTCAAGATAACGTGACCCTTCGGAGCTTATTTTTTATGCTCTAATAAATCTGTTTATTTTAAACTTTCTTAAACTATTTTTTAATTTTAATTTTGTTTCCTATTTTTTACTTAAAACTCATACTAAAATTTTATTGAAGATAACTCTTAAAACGAAAATAATTCTATAGTTTATAAAAATTTATACAATATATTGCCTTATTTACTTTTAAATTGAATGAGGCAACTTTTTGTAACAACCTATTCTATAATTTTATAATCTATTTTTGCACTGCTATAATCGCATTTGCTAACCAGTTATGGGTATATTTTAGCTTTTCTGTTATTTTATCATCAAAATTTCCAGATTCTTTAAAAATCTCTATTACTTGTTGATATTGCACTTATAGAATTATTTTTTCAACATTTGCAAAATTTTTATCACCTTATTACGCTTATTATTAATCTTGAAAAAATTTCTAATATAAAAGTATTTAATATTATCAAAATATAATTTTCTATTATCTACACGTTACAAATTAATTAATGACAAGGAATCCAATAAATCAAAACAAAAATTAATTTTTGAGTGTATTTAATTATTTCAAAATACATAAATAAATAAAAAAACAAAGGTATTTCTTTTAAATAAATGTATTAAAACTTAATCTGAAAGTACTTACTATGAAAAATAATACTAACCATAAAAGAAAAATTTATGTAGTTACAAAGTTTTTATTTAATATAATTACTTATTATTCAAAAAGTATTTATTAACAATATAGTTATTGGCTGTTACTGTACCTAATTAAACATGTACTTATTACGAAAAATATTTTAAAATGGGTGGTAACATTGTTTATGGCACAGTTTTTATTTCGTCTTATGGGGTTATTCATTATATGATGTTCGATTTTGTTGGTAGTATATTTGGATATATTTTGTGGTTCTTTTTTGACTTATTCGATAATTATTGCCTTGCAGTAGTTTGTTTCACGCTTTTATTTAAGATTCTTTTTTTTCCGTTAGATATAAAGTCCAGAGTTACTGCATTTAAAAGCGCAAAATTATTCTCAAAACAAGCTGAAATAAAGAAAATGTATAAAAACGATATGCAAAAACAAGCCGAGGAAATTTCTAAACTTTACGAAAATGAAAGATTGAGTTCTAGTGCTGGTAGTCTTTTGCAGTCGGTGTTTCAGTTTGTATCCATGTTAGGAGTTTACTGTGCCATAGTAAGACCACTTACTAATATGTTTCACTTTAGTAAAGAAAAAGTAGCTGCAGCTGTTGCAAAATTAGCGCAAAGTATCGGTAATGGTTCTAATATTGCAAAAAATTACGAACAATTAAATGTAGTTAAGTATTTCCCATTAAATATGGGAATTTTTGACATGTTTAATGATTCGGAAGTTAGTGATATTTTAGACTTTAATAAGGGATTTAACTTTTTAGGAATTGATTTTTCACTTACCCCAAAAAGTTGTAGTATATTTAATGCCGTGTGGCTTTTTCCACTTTTTTGTGTTCTTACATCAATTTTGTCTACTGTAATAAATCAGAAAGCTAATAAAATCAATAACGCTTTGGGTTGCATGAAGTATTTGCCATACGTTGTTCTTATACCGTATATGTTCTTTATTATTAATACTCCTGTTGCTGTTGGGTTTTATTATATAATCTTTAATGTTTTAACAATTATACAATCGCTTATTATTTCTAAGTTTTTTAATCCAGCTAATATCGTAGCAAAAGAACAAGCAGCCAGAGTTGCTAGACTTTTAAATGAAGAAAAAGATATACCTAAAAAATAGCAAGATTATTGTGTTTATTAATTTATTTGTTTAGATAAGTTTTTTATCTTTGTGTTTTTGCGTGTCTACATTTTTTTATCTGTAATCAAAAACATTCACTAGCAAACTTTCCAAAGTTATATCCAGGTACTTATGTGTAACTTCAATTGCGTAATTTTTTGATTAATGGCTAGTTTCCTATTTTTGTATTTTAACTCGCTCACATTTAAATAGGACATACACCGTGTCAAGGTCGGGAATTGCCATAAAGCAGATAGATATTATTAAATTATATAACATGAATTTCAAAGTATAGTTTAATAAAAATTGTGCGCTTGGCTATCGGTAAACAGATATACCCATCTCTTAACTACTACTTATTTTAGTTTGTACAAAAAATTTAGTTTCACTCTAAAATTAAATTTATCTTTTAAAGAGTAATTAAATGTTATCTGTGCACTTTTGACACTGCCTACAACGAGTCAAGAATTTCTTAACACGGCTCCTGACTAACATTCTAAAACAAAAATAAAGCCCAAAATTAAATCAAGAAAATTCTAAAAAATCTACGGAGATAGAGAAATTTCAACTCTTAAACTCTTTGATATTATACAAAAACTATACACCAATTTTGTGACTAACGCTCTAACGTCGCAAAAATAAATCCACAATGACAGTAAGAAAAAAACTAGCAAAGATAAGACAAGTTAAACACCTAAACTCTTGAATCCATCCATACATTCTACTAAACTCGACTAACGCCACAATAACAAATCTGCGATGTGAGAAACTTTTAAAAAAACTGGTGGAGATAAGGGGAGTTGAACCCCTGACCTCTTGAATGCCATTCAAGCGCTCTACCAACTGAGCTATACCCCCACTAAAATACAAAAAAAGAACGGCGACGAAAAACAACTAAAAATTGAACTGTAAATATACTAAATTAGCTCAATGTTTAGACTTTATCACAATTTTTTGAATAAATCAATGATAATATTGTTTTCGCAGTGCTAAAAGTGCATAGATAACACTGAATTACTACTCATTTAATAGATAAACTTAATTTTAAACCGATACTAATTTTTTTGTACAAACCAAACTAAGTAGTAGTTAAGAGATGGGTATATCTGTTTACCTATAGTCAAGCGCACAATTTTTTAAACTATACTTTAAAGTTCATATTATATAATTTAATAATATCTATCTGATTTTAGCAATGCCATAGCTTTGGCAGAGTTAAATAATATTTAAACTTAGGCTTTGTAGTTACAGAAGTGCTAATAAATAATACGAGCAAAAATATAATTTAAATAAAAATTTTAAATCAAACTAAATATTAAAAACTAAAAATAAACTCATTTAAAATTTCTTTTAAAATCATCTTATTTTATAAAATTTATAGTATTTAATTTCGCACTTTAAAATTCACTTTTGTTAAAATTATCCTTATCAATAATACACAGCAACGCCTATCGAGAATAACCTCACAATCAAGTAACTTGTCTACTTGCCATTATTTTTATTTTTTAAGACCAATTTTTCTCATAGAAAAAATTACAACGACAAAAACACAAACTACGCTAAATTCATCTTATCGACATAGGCCACCAAAAATGCTTAGTATCTACTTTAACTACCAAACTTTATTACACTTCTACAAAAAACACACAATATTGTTAATCTTTTATGGCTGCATTTCAAAAAAACGGTCAAAACCAAAAAAATGCTTATGCTAAATATCTCCGTAAAACAAGCATTAAGCATTCTTAGTACCCAGCTGCAATAGATGCAAAGCAGATAACCAATAACTTAATTAAAAAGACCTTAAAACCACAAACTAGCTCTTGAGTTCTGCTATTAGCTCACCACTACTGTCTAATGAAAGCTCTACTTTGCGCCCAGAAAAATTCATCTCGTACGGGTAATATTTCTTTAATACTTTTTCGGCTTCTAATCTAGTCAAATCATTAATTTCACGCATTGAGTCCTTACCCTTATCTTTAACTATCATATCTAAAATCTTTTCGTAAATCTTATTTTTCTCCTCTTTCTTCAGACCACCTTTAATGTGAAAATTCGGAATCTCTTTGCTATTTTTAGTCCTATCCAACGCCATAGATACGAGTTCTAACTTATCCTCGTAAAGTGGCTCATCATAAACTGCTACAAGCTTAATTCTACTAGTAAGAGGATCTCCCCCAAATTTTTTTACATCTTCCAAATAAGCATTTCTCAAATTTTCTTTATCTTTGCCTCTTATTCTATTCCAACCTGAGACAAAATCATGGTCTTCAAAGTTAGAGGTCATCACTACAGGCATAGTCCAATCATAATTTTTTTTGTCATACTCATTCTGAGTTTTACCCTCTTGCAGAGGTGTAAGTAGAGAACCAACTGCTTGTTTTTTCATTTTATCCATCTCGTCAATCCTTAAAATTTGATACCTCTTATTTGGATTGCTAAGCGCTTCAATAACTACAGACTTCTGTGCCGCATCTTTATAACTCGGCGATACACCGTGAAGATCGATATTGACATCCTTAGGCTCCTTGTTAGTTAAATTAAGATCTGGAACAGTATCGTTACCCGTAATATATTTATTTGCAATTTCTGTTAAATAACTTTTACCACCACCACCTTTGCCAGCAAGTAGCATAACAGGTGGCTTTTTGTTATTCTTTATGCACTCTTTTATAAATAACGCCGTAGTATTAACGGCGTCCGCCGCACCCTCACCAACTACATATCTTTTAACAAAAGCAGTCGCCTCACCCAAGTTAATTCTTCTTTCCATTTCTTTGTAAAGCTTTTTCTTAAAATTATCTTCCTGTGTTTTGTTCACTCCAAAAACTGAAGTTAATGGTACATAACCATATTTGTAAGAATTATACAACTTATAAAATTCAGTAGCTCTAAGTCTATCTGCAAACTTTTCTGGATCAGACCAATACATTTGACTCATATTTCGCGCTGTCGCGGGTACATTTATAAGACCATCACTATCCTTAAGGGTAGGTACCTGCTTAACGTGAACAAAATTATTAGAAAGATACGCCGCGCCTCCCGCGGCCGCTAAACCCACAGCTTGCTTTACCCTGTCTCTTGCACCACCGAAATAACTACCAAGTTTCTTAAAAATAGAAGGAGATTTAGCCGCTGAAGCCGAAACACTTCCTCCTAAACTAGACGCCAAAGAGGCAAGCAACACACCAGCAGCTGTACCTTTTTTTTTAAAATCCATAAAAACATTTCCTTACCAAAATAATCATGCATACAATGCGACTTTAAATTTTAATGGTTTATATTATATCACAGTTTTGTTTGAAATCAAGTGAATTTTAAATAACATTTAATATAAATAGCACTAAAAAGTGTCTACACAATCTTATACAAAGCTGAATTTTAACTATTTATTAAATTTTATGAATACATAAATATATTTTGTATTAGATAATTTTTTGTTTTGAATTATACTAAATACTCAAAACAAACTTGATTTTTTGTTAACAAAATATTATAATATTATGTAAAAAATATAGTTATTTCTAATATAAATTTACAATTTAAAAAGGAGGTATTTTTATGCTAGATATATCTCGAAAACATAAAAAAAATAATAACATTTCAGGAGAAAATATAAAAAAAATTAGAAAAAATAGGCATCTTAATCAGGTAGAATTAGCTACTAAAATGCAGTTAGATGGTATTCCTATGACTCCTTCTACAATATCTAAAATAGAGTCTAAAAACAGAATGGTTACAGACAAAGAATTAGTTGCTTTTTCTAAAGCACTTGATACTAATACTCAAAAACTCTTAGAAAAATAATTTTTTTGTATTGTAACGCAGGGCGGTGCTAAAAGCAGATAGATATTATTAAATTATGTAATATGAATTTCAAAGTATGGTTTGATAAAAATCGCGCGCTTGACTATCGATAAGCAGAAAAAACCATTTCTTAACTACTACTTAGTTCGGTTTTTACGAAAAATTTAGTGTTAGTCGAGAATTAAATTTTTCTGTTTATGAGTGGTAATTCAGTGCTATTTATGCACTTTTGGCGCTGCCTGTTTTTTGGCAGGACTAAAAGTAAGGTAGATTGACAAGTAGCTTATTCTAAACTTCGCGGCAAAATAGAATTAAAAAAACAAACTTTGGGTAAAAATTCTTAACTAAAATTTTTGAATTGGCTAACTCTTAAAAAGGCAAAATCCATCTTTATCTATCAAATTTTAGCACTGCCTTAATAGTTAGAAATAAATAATTTATACTCTGTAAAAATGCTAGAAGCAAACAAATGTACCTAGAAATGATTTTTGCCAACAAATCCAGGCAATAAATAATTTAAAAAATGTTTGTAAACCACTTTTCATTTTACTACATATTGCATAAATAATATTTTACAAACTTGTGCTCAATTGTTTCGTCTATATACATCAATTCTTTACCCGATAGTATAATTTTTTTTAATGAATTTAAGATATAAACGTAATTTTGAAAACTATCAAACTTTAAAATATAATAATTTTTATAAACATTGATTTTACATAATAAAACAAAATTCCATTTAAGGAGCGAAGTTTTTTTAATGAGTAATCTATCTCCAATGATGCAGCAGTACGTAAATATAAAAAATCAGAATAAAAATTCGATACTTTTCTTTAGATTAGGTGATTTCTATGAAATGTTTTTTGACGATGCAAAAATTGTCTCAAAAGAGTTAGAGCTAACTTTAACAGGGAAAGACTGTGGTACAGGAGAAAGAGCACCAATGTGTGGAATACCTTACCATAGTTGTGACTCATACATAGCTAAACTAATAGAAAAAGGGTATAAAATAGCAATTTGCGAACAGTCAGATGAATCGACACAAAACAAAGGATTAATGAAAAGAGATGTTGTTAGAGTAATAACACCAGGAACAGTTTATGAAAATAATTTACTTGATGAAAGTAAAAATAATTTTATATGTTCAATTTTTCTTAGCGATGTTTATCTTAGCTTTTGTGCATGCGATATTTCAACAGGTGAAATAAACTTTACAATTATAGAAAATGATGAGGATGTGAGAGAGAGACTAAAAAATGAATTAAATAGATTTATGCCAAGTGAAATATTATACAGAGGAAAATTAGATCTTTTAAAAAAACTGCAAAAGTTTATAGCTACTAAAATACATAGTACAGTAGAAATTTTAAATGCGGAGCTTACAAGTTTTAATTACTTTGAAAACAAAGTTTTAAGTTTACTAAATGGGAAGTCATTAGAAGATAAGTATAAAAACTCAGAAATTATAATTTGTCTTGGACAGCTATTAGATTATCTTGAAAAAAATCAAAAAGACATTATAAAACGTTTAAACACCGTTAATATGTATTCAGAAAAAGAATATATGAAACTTAATTATCTTAGTATTAGGAATCTTGAAGTTTTAGAATCTTTGCGTGAGAGTAAAAAATTTGGTTCACTTTTATGGGTAATAGACAATACAAAAACTGCAATGGGAAAAAGACTTATAAAAAATGTAATAAAAAGACCTCTTTTAAGTGTAGAAAAAATTAACAGAAGACTAGACTCAGTAGAAGAGTTAACAAAAGATATAAAAGTATTAGATTCTTTAGAGGAAGAACTTAAGGGGATATTTGATCTTGAAAGAATTTTAACAAAAATAGTTTTTAAGAACTGCAATGCAAGAGATCTTCGTTTAATTTGTAGTACATTAGGCAAATTGCCAAATATAAAGTTAATTTTAAAAAAGTTCACCTCTGATCTTTTAATAAACATAGAGAATAATATAGATAGCTTAACTAATTTAAAAGAACTAATAGACTCGAGTATAGTAGAATCTGACATTCCTTTAACTGTAAAAGATGGTGGAATAATAAAAACTGGCTTTAACGACGAATTGGATGAACTAAAGAATATATTATTTAACGCAAAAGATTACATAACTAAAATAGAATTAAAAGAAAAAGAGAAAACAGGTATATACAAATTAAAGATAGGGTTTAATAAAGTATTTGGTTATTATTTAGAAGTTCCAAATTCACAAAAAGGTAGTGTTCCAGATTATTTTATTAGAAAACAGACTTTGTCTAATTGTGAAAGATATATAACTGCAGAACTTAAAGATCTTGAGTATAAAATCCTTAATGCTAAAAATAAAATTAACGATCTTGAGTACAATATCTTTTTAGATTTAAGAAATAACGTAGCTATGCACTTAAAAGAAATTCAAAAGACTGCTACTAATATAGCTAAGCTGGATGTTTTGTGTTCATTTGCGGTAGTATCTTTAAAAAATGAATACAATAGACCAATAATTTCTGAAGACGGTGAAATTATTTTAAAGGATGCACGTCACCCAGTTGTAGAAGTTTTAGGTAATGACATATTATTTATACCAAATGATACAATTTTAGATCTTAAAGAAAATAGACTTGCTTTAATTACAGGTCCTAATATGGCAGGAAAGTCCACTTATATGCGTCAAGTAGCGTTAATTACTCTGATGGCACAAATTGGATGCTTTGTGCCTGCTGCTCAGGCAAAAATAAGTATAGTTGACGGAATTTATACTAGAGTCGGTGCAAGTGATGATTTAGTTAGTGGGCAATCTACTTTTATGGTAGAAATGAATGAGGTTGCAGATACTTTAAAAAATGCAACTAAAAATAGTCTAATTATATTTGATGAAATTGGCAGAGGTACTTCGACTTTTGATGGAATGAGTATAGCAAAGGCTGTAATTGAATACATTGCAAATGAAAATAAACTCGGTGCTAAAACTTTATTTTCTACACATTATCATGAACTTACAGAGCTAGAAAATGAAATACCAGGAGTGAAAAATTACAGTATAGCTGTAAAAAAGAAAGAAGATAGTATTGTTTTTTTAAGAAAGATAGTTAAGGGCGGAGCGAAAGAAAGTTACGGTATAGAAGTAGCAAGACTTGCCAATATACCCGATGAAATTACAAAGAGAGCAAAAGAAATTTTGAAAAGTTTAGAATACAGTCAGGTTTTTTCCCGTGAAAACAGTAAGACTTTAGATAACGATATTTCATTAAGTGAAAATAGCAAAATAAAAGAAAAAAATAATTTATTAAACATAAATGAGCAAACCGTTGCAAAAGAAATACTTAATACTTTATCTAGTATAAATGTAGAAATGCTTACTCCCATTGAGTCTTTGAATATATTGTCAAAATTAGTTAAATATTTAGATAAAGTGCATTAATTTTTTTAACAAGATTAATATTTTGAAGTTACATTTTGAAATAAGTTTAAAGTTTTTTCTAAATGTAAATATACTCATGTTTCAACAAAACTCTTGTTAAATAAAGAGTTAATAAATTTATGTTTAAACTTACTTTAATTTAGATAATCTAGTTATTTTTTAAAAGATGTGCAAATATAAAATCTTAGTAAAAATTTATACATTTTTGTCAAATTACATTTAAATAATAAATAAGATGGCGCTTTTGAAGTTTAATTAAAAATACTAACATAACAAAGATTACTTAAATTTAATATACAAAAAATATCTACTCACTATAATTATAACCTAGGTACTCTAACAATATGATACTTAACCAAGACAAAACTTCAACCCAAAATATGTACATTATTAACTTAAAGACTGTTTAGAGTCAACAATCATAAAAGCATGTACCGCAAATTTACCAAGAACGAAGATAGCGAGAGTATTTCCTAAACCCTAGAGTCAAATTTGTCATATTTTTATCGTTTTTTTATTTTATCTCACTTCTACACGTGACTTTTAATGTTACTTTTCCTTAGCTTTGGGACACAACAAACACTCTTTCGCCTTCTTTTGAATACTCTAGTTTCAATTTTGCTTCTTTCTCTACAGATTCATCTGTCATTTCTGCTATAGACAACATTCCCTTATTTTTTATATCCTGATTTCTAACTTTATTGGAAATATTGGCAAGTACTTCCTTTTTATTATTTATTTTTTCTGTCTGCAAAAACAAAGAGCAAAAAATATAAACAACCAAGCCAACTAAAAAAAATTTTAAAAAAAATAAAGAACCATTAAATCTTTTTTTTACAACTTTCATAACTACTAAGTTAAATAACCCCATAATTAAATTAAGCTTAATTAACAAAAACTTCCTTATATTTTACAACAGTTTAAATTTTTTAAAAAGTTTATTGTTATATAGCATTGCTAAACCCTTAATTTTTTAACTGAAACTTCGTTATTTTGAAATAATTCAATTTAAAAATTTGATTTTAGATTTGTTAATCGAAAATTACTTATTAAGTTTTCTTTTGCTGTTAAGTTAAGAAAAAGTCACGCGTTAATTTAACTATTTTTAGCAATGCCTAAATAGTGGCAGTGCTAAAAACGAATATATGATAGACAATTAATGTAAATTAACAGTAAAATTGTACCTTTAATTATCTATAAAATTTTTAATTGAAAGTAATTTTTAAGTAAAAACTGAGTTAAATATGCCGTAACTACCTGTTCATTAGCTACATCGACGCACAATTTTGGACATTTCTTTTTTTCTCTGTACCTTATAATTTGGCATATCTATCTACTTTTTGCACAGTCTAAATAATTATTGTATTGACTCTTTGTCAATTTACTTATTAAAATTAAGAAAGTTTTGAATTTGCCTTTATCAGTATTTGCACCAATGGCTTAGCTGGATAGAGCGTTAGGCTGCGAATCAAAATGACCATAGTGTGCCAGTTGTTTAGTTTCTGTTAATAGTGTTTATTATGGATAGCGATGAGGATATATAGATAATAAGATAATAAAATTTATGAGTATAAGAAATAAATTATTAATTGGATTTTAAATAAAGTGATAAGATAATTTACAAACTTTTTTATGTATAAAATATTAAAAACTCTTGTTTTACTGGAATAGTATATTAATAGGAATAAGAAATATAATATGGGTTTAAAAAATGTAGTAGAAAAACTTTCAGTAAAAGCATTAGTTGATTGTAATGAAATTTTTAATAATTTTGAAAAAATAGCAGAGCATAACCAACAAAAAATCTTAAAGGCTTTCATCGATTCTAGGATTAGCGAAAGACATATAAACTGTTATACAAGTGGTTATGGTTATGAGGATATTGGCAGGGATGCCCTTGATAATCTGTATGCTCGATATTTTGATGCAGAATCTGCTCTTGTAAGGACAAGTTTTGTGTCGGGTACGCATGCTCTGACAGTAGCAATGTTCGGAATACTAAGACCCAAAGATGAGCTTTTATGTATTACTGGCAAAGTTTATGATACTCTAAATGGCGTAATAGACCATTTTAAAGATTTTAATATAGAATATAGACAGCTTGATCTAACCAAAGAAGGTTACATTAATTTTGAGCATATAAAAAATAATATAAAGAAAAATACTAAAATAGTTTATATACAAAAATCTAGAGGTTATAGTCTTAGACCAGCTATTACGTGTAAAGAAATAGAAAAAGTAGTGGAAATAGTAAAAAACATAAGTAAAAATTGTGTTATTTTGGTAGACAATTGCTATGGAGAATTTGTTGAAAAATGTGAACCTACAGCTGTAGGAGCAGATTTAGTAGTAGGATCTTTAATTAAAAACCCTGGTGGTGGAATAGCAAAAACAGGTGGGTATATCGTAGGTAAAAAATATTTAGTAAATATGTGTGCTGAAAGATTAACTGTCCCCGGTATTGGTAGAGAAGTTGGTTGCAGTCTTTTAAGTGTTAGAGACTTGTTCCTTGGCTTTTTTTATGCTCCAAGTGTAGTAAAAGAAGCACTAAAAGTAAATACATTTGCATCATATTTGTTTGAGCAACTAGGTTATGAGGTTTTTCCAAAATATAATGAATACCGTGCAGATATCGTCGCGGCTATAATTTTAGGAAACAGGCAAAAGCTAATAAAATTTTGCCAAGCAATACAAAATTACTCACCTATAGACTCGTTTTTAAAACTAGAACCTTGGAAAATGCCTGGATACGAAGACGAAATAATAATGGCCAGTGGAGCATTTACAAGTGGCTCTTCAATAGAAATTTCAGCGGATGCACCTTTGAGAAATCCTTTTGCAGTTTATCTTCAAGGTGGACTTAATTTTTATAGTGGAAAATTTGCAGTCATTAAAGCAGCAGAGAAAATTTTAGATGTTAAATAAAGGCAGTGCTAAAATGCCTACATAACACAAGATTACGCTTATTAAACATCAAGATTTATTTGGTAATTTTAGGGACTTTATATCTGTTTTCCTCCTATTAATTTCCATTTTTAACTTTTTTATTGACCAAAATTTTGGTTTTTTGCTTTTTTTATAGTCATATCTATCTAATTTCAGTGCTGCCTGAATAAAAAGTCGATTTAATTTTTAAAAAAATTACTAACCAGTTTTGTTATAACTTACTTGTTTACATAAAATTTATACAAATAGCTAAAAAATATTTGATATAAATGGCAGTGCTAAACTAGGAGATCAATAAAAAATGTCTTCCGAACATAACTGCAAAATATAATCCAAAAACTAATTTATAATTAACAATCTCCAATTAATTTTTTATTTTGAAAAACTCTGAATAAAGAAAATATTAAAATATCTACTAGGATTTAGCACTACCGATCTTAAGAAGCAACTGATTTATCATCTATAAATTTTATAGAATTTAATTTTATATTTTCTCTAAATCATCTTAGAACAAAACTGTTTCCAAAAATTAAATTTAAGGTTGTAACAAAAAAAGTAGAGTATATCTAGTGTATTTTATACATTAAGTATATATCAGAGTATTATTGGCGTATAAAAATAAAGCGTCTATCTACAACATTTTTTGTAAATAATAAAAAACTTATCAAGTACTTTTGTAAGACATTCATTTGTTATAATTTACTTGACGCTAATATTTTCTTATTATTAATTTAGATTTATTTTTTGGGCTGCATTTTTATTTAAACAAACTTTAGTTTTTTTAGTTAAAATTAAATTAAGAAATAAAGTAGTGTTTGGTCTATTAATAATTAGCTAGTTATTTAGTTTTTTCAAAAGGTACAAATTCCGTGTTAAAAAATACAGATAATGCGTGTTCTTTATTTGAATTAGAAAAAAATTTACGATATAAGTTCAAAAACGAAAATTTACTAAAAACAGCTTTAACACATTCTTCATATGCAAATGAAAACAAAACTGGTTTACATAGCAACGAAAGATTAGAGTTTTTGGGAGATTCTGTTCTTAGTATCGTAGTGTCTGAGTTTATTTTTTCAAATTATCCTGATTTACCCGAAGGAAAACTTTCAAAACTTAGAGCAAGTTTAGTTTGTGAAAAGACTTTATGTAAATTTTCTAAAAAATTGAATGTTGGATCTTTTTTATATTTAAGTCACGGAGAAAAGAACTGCAATGGTGCAAACAGAGATTCTATATTAGCAGATGCTTTTGAAGCTATAATCGCAGCAATTTATTTGGATGGAGGGTTTGATAGTGCAAAAAAATTTATTTTAAGCTTTGTAAAACAAGAAATAGATAATAGCTCAATATTAGAGTACAAAGATTATAAATCGTTGTTACAGGAAATAGTCCAAAAAAATAAAGGCGAAAAAATTACATATATACTTGTTAACGAAACTGGTCCTGCGCATAACAGAACTTTTGAAATAGACGCAAGGATTAATTCTAACACTGTTGGGCATGGGGTAGGTAAAAGTAAAAAAGAAGCTGAACAAATGGCGGCTAAGGAAGTGTTAAAACTTATGGGGTATTAAAATTGATTTTAGACTTTTTTAAAGGTCAAGTTAATTTTTATATTTTCGGAATGTCTAGTTGAACAAACTGTTTTACATTGAATACTTTTTTGTTAAAAAAGCCTACTCTCTAAGCAGTACTAAAAATAGATGTTAGTAAACAATATTTTCTGAACTTAACAGAAAAAGAAAATTCGAAAATTAATTTTCTAGTAACAGGCTATTCTTAGTTTTTTCGATATTTTTGAGTAAACTGAGTTTTAGTCTAGCTACTAAATTTTAACGTTAACAGCAAATATTCCCCTTGACACTTAATAAAAAGCATTTTAAAATAACGGTGTGTCTAAATTTTACTTTATTTTTGTTTTCAGTTTGTATGTTATTCTAAAAATTTAGTTTGAATTGATATATATATATATATGCTGTTTTGCAGCAGGAACTGGAGTTTTTAGCATATGAATAAAGGTAAGTTTGCAAGTTTAATATTACTAGGTGCATTTTCAGCGGGAGTTGCTTCAAGCAGTGCGGTAAGCGCTCAGGGTGATAGTAATTTGGCGAGTACGGTAGATATTAGTATTGGGTCTCACGACGAATCGGCGGTTGCTTTTGACGAAACTAATATTGATGCTGAAACAACAACAGACGAAGAGACACAAGATGTTAGCCCGGATGATAATAGCGATGCAGGAATTAACGCAGAGAATATAAATGATAACCCAGAAAATAAAACAGATTTACCAGAAAATTT
>JAEEGL010941073.1_pt1 | contig 100398 bp, 109 predicted proteins | sample 9134231 | NCBI WGS metagenome assembly JAEEGL01 (sample SAMN16246548, study PRJNA631951) | gut metagenome | biome: gut microbiome; feature: rumen; material: fiber-attached | host: Bos | place: Iran: Karaj | collected 2018-10 | reverse complement strand
TAATAAATAAAATAAAAGAATGCGATAGTCAAAATATATCTGAGTGCTTTAAAAAATGGACAGAAGCAGATGATGTATTAATAAGTGATGAACCAGTACCAGACAAATACTCAGTAAACATAAAAGCTAAAAAGAGATATATAGACCCTCTAGTACTTATAGATAATAAACCTGTTAGAATAAGCACTGTATCTACCAAAGCAAAAGAGTGTATTAATAACTGTCTAAGCTCTACATTTGATAGATATGTATATATGGATTTTAATTTTACAGAAGATAAAAAACTAAATAAAGTGTTATAAGACGCTTTATTTTTTATCTATAAAAAATATTTTTGCTTTACAAAATATATTATGTAATTATTTGAAAAAGTATTAATTTATGATATACTTAATAATAGAATTAATAGTGTAAGAAAGGAAGGCTGATTATATGCTTGCACATTATCAAACTGACGCTGGAAAAGTAAGAAGCCATAATGAAGATTCTGTAACAATAGTAAACAACATAAATGGAGATTATCTTCTAATGGTAGCTGATGGAATGGGAGGCCACAAGGCTGGTGAAGTAGCTAGTTCTATGGCAGTAACTACAATAGGTTCTCGTTTCCAATCATTAAGCAGTCTTGGAAGCAAAGTTGATGCAATTTCTTGGTTAAAAGAAATAGTTGAAGAAGTAAATGCAAGCATTATCCATTATGCTGAAGAACATATAGATGCCAAAGGCCTTGGTACTACTTTAGTATGTGCTATTTACACTAAAGATTATTTAATCTTTGCTAATGTAGGAGACTCAAGCGGATATGTATTAAAAGATAAAAAATTATACAAAGTAACAAAAGACCACACACTAGTAAACATGCTAGTTGAAAGTGGGGAATTAAGGGAAGAAGAAGCAGCTAATCATCCTCAAAAGAATGTGCTTATGAAAGCATTAGGAGCAGAAGCAAACACTGAACCTGATATATTTGTAGTGGAAGACAAAGTAGAAGGAATATTCTTATCAAGTGATGGACTAACTAACATGGTAAGTAATGATCAAATTGAAAGAGTATTAAATGATGAAACACTAGACATTGAGGAAAAAGTAGATAAGCTAATACTAAAAGCTAACTTAAGAGGCGGAAGTGACAATATATCAATAGCTTATTTATGTGAAGAAGGTGAGTAGAAGTGATAGTAAAAGGGGCTAAAATTAATGATAGATATTCGATAATAAGAACATTAGGTGAAGGTGGAATGGCTAATGTATATTTAGCATATGACACTATACTAGATAGAAATGTAGCAGTTAAAGTATTAAGAGGAGATCTTGCTAATGACGAAAAGTTCGTAAGAAGATTTCAAAGAGAAGCACTTTCTGCTTCAAATCTATACCATCCTAATATTGTTCAAATATATGACTTTGATAAAAGTGATGAAGAATATTATATAGTAATGGAATATGTTGAAGGAAGAACATTAAAACAATTATTAAAGAAAAGAGGCTCACTTACTATTACTGAGGTAATAGATATAATGAGTCAAATAACAGACGGAATGGCTCATGCACATGACTCATATATTGTGCATAGAGATATTAAACCTCAAAACATAATGATACTTGATAATGGAATGATAAAAATAACAGACTTCGGTATTGCAATGGCACTTAACTCAACACAATTAACACAAACTAACAGTGTAATGGGATCAGTTCATTATTTACCACCAGAACAAGCAGCAGGCAAAGGTTCTACTATAAGAAGTGATATATATTCAATGGGAATACTTATGTATGAACTATTAACTGGGGAAGTCCCATATAAAGGAGATAATGCTGTAGAAATAGCTCTAAAGCATTTAAAAGAGCCAGTGCCTAGCATAAGAAAAATCATGCCAGATATTCCACAATCAATAGAAAACATAATATTAAAAGCAACAGCTAAAAACCCAGAAAACAGATATAAAGATGCTAGAGAAATGCATCAAGACATAGTTACTGCTATGGATGAGTCAAGAATAAATGAACCAAGATATACTTATAAATACTCAGAAAAGAGTACTAATCTTGATGACACTAAAACACTAGATGAAGCAGTAAAAGAAGTAAAGAAACAAGAAGCAAAAGAAAAAGAAGAAATAAGAAGAGTAGAAAAAGAAGAAGCAAAAAAACAAAATACTTTACTAATAATATTAGCAAGTATATTTACTGGATTAATCGTACTTACTTGTACAGTAGTATTCTTACTACCTAGATTAAGCGGAAGTAAAACTATAAAAATACCTGATGTATCTAAAAAATCTAAATCAGAAGCTATAACAACTTTAACTAAGTTAGGTTTTGAAATAGAATGTCCTGATGGAAATGACAGCATCTTAAAATCTAGTACAACTATAGAAGAAGGATATGTGATTAAAACAGATCCAGAAGCAACAACAGAAGTAAAAGAAGGAAAGAAAGTATGTTTATACGTTTCAACAGGTGAAGCTACATTAGTAATGGGAGACTACATCGGACAGAACTCTAAAGAAGTAAAAGGAATGCTAAGCAGTAAATGTGCTGAAGTAGGATGTAAAATAGAACTTCAACTAAAAAATGTAGAAGAAAAAGATCAAGAAAAATATAAAGATGAAGAAGAAATAGTTGAAACATCTCCACTAAGTGGCGAAACAGTTAAAAAAGGTGACACTATAATTCTTTATACACCAAATATTGAATTTAAATATCCTGACTTTAGTTCATGGACACCAACTAAGATTGATGAATATGCTAAGGAAAAAGGCATAACAGTAATATATGAATATAGAGATAATAGTGAACTAGCTCCAGGAACTGTAATAGCGCAAAGTAGAGCTAAAGGCGAACTAGTGCAGAAAGGTGCAACTATAACAATAACAGTAACTAGAACACCTCAAATAGTGGATGACACTACTATGCCAATAGAAGGACCAGATAATAATAATGACTAATAGTGTAGGAAAGATAGTAAGTATTAATAAAGATTTATACACTGTAAGAGAAAACAATAACGTTTTCTCTCTTTCCGTTAGGGGAAAACTTAAAAACACAAAGCTTACAGTAGGCGATAATGTTGAATTTAATAAAGAAACTAAAACTATAGAAAATGTACTAGAAAGAAAAAACACACTGGAAAGGCCACTAATATCTAACATAGATAAATTATTTATTGTATGTAGTAATAAAGTCCCAGCTTTTAGTACATATTTATTAGATAAATTTCTAGTATTAACTGAAGTAAATAATATAAAACCTATAATAATCATAACTAAAATGGATTTATTAAATTATAAAGAAAAGAAAGAATTAAAAAATACCCTTAGTTATTATGAAAAATTAGGATATAAAGTATATAAAAATACAGATGTTCATAAAATAAAAAAAGAAATGAAAAACAATGTAGTAGCAGTATCAGGTCAAACAGGAGCAGGTAAAAGTACTCTTCTAAATATAATTGATAAAAACCTTCACTTAGAAACAGGTGAAGTGTCCAAAGCACTAGGAAGAGGTAAACATACAACTAGACTAGTAAGTTTAATATATACAAATAAATCACTAATCGCAGATACACCTGGTTTTAGTGCTCTTGATTTAAAACTAACAAAAGAAGAAATAAAAAGAGGATTTATAGAATTTAATAAAAATTGTAAATATAAAAGCTGCTGTCACACAAAAGAAGAAGGCTGTGAAGTAATAAAACTAGTAGAAAATAAAAAGATACTTCAAAGTAGATATGACAGTTATATTAAATTGATAAGCGAGGCAAAAGATGAAAGTAAGTGGTAGTATATTAAGCAGTAAAATAACTGCTAAAGAAGCAATAGAAATATATAACAAGACTAATATAGATTATATACATTTGGACATAATGGATGGCAAATTTGTAGAAAACAAAACATGGACTATGTCAGATATAAATAAGTTTAGTAAAATAGCTACTAAAAGTTTTGATGTACACTTAATGGTAAATAATCCAGATAAATATATAGATGAACTATCTATGATGAATACTAGCTATATAACATTTCACTATGAAGCAGTAAAAAAACCACTAGATGTGATTAATCACATAAAAAACAATGGAATTAGATGTGGAATAGCTATTAATCCTGATACCAAAGTAAGTGATATATTTCCTCTTCTAAAAGAGGTAGACTTAGTACTTATAATGAGTGTAGTGCCAGGTTCTTCAGGACAATCATTCATGGAAAGTGTCCTATATAAGTTAGATGTATTAAGAAAAGAAATAAATGAAAAAAAACTAAACACACTAATAAGTATAGATGGTGGAATAAATGATGAAACATTTATAAAAGTAAAAGATAATATAGATATAGTAGTAAGCGCTAGCTACTTACTTGAAGGAAATACTAAAGAGAAAATAGATAACTTTAAAAATAACTAAATATTATATTAATAAAGCACCTACTTTATGTTAAAATATAAATAGGTGTTTTATTATGTCACAAATAAAAGTAATGGATGAAAATCTATCAAATAAAATAGCTGCAGGAGAAGTAGTAGAAAAGACTTCATCTGTAGTAAAAGAACTTGTTGAAAACTCTATAGATGCAGGAAGTACATCTATAGAAATAAGTTTAATAAATGCAGGAAAAGATGAAATAAAAGTAAAAGATAATGGATGTGGTATGGATAGGGAAGACGCTAAAAACTGCTTCCTTCCTCATGCTACAAGCAAAATAAAAAATGAAAATGATTTGTATTTTATAAGTACTCTAGGATTTAGGGGAGAAGCCCTTCCATCAATAGCTTCAGTAAGTGAAGTAGTAATGGAAACATGTAAAGATAAAGAATCAACCAAAGTAATAATAAATGGAGGAAAAATAGAAAACATAACAGAAGGCTCTATAACCGAGGGAACTGTATTCACAGTAAAAAACTTATTCTATAATACTCCGGCTCGTTTAAAATTTATGAAGAGTTTCTATAGTGAGCAAGGAAGTGTAGTATCACTAATAGAAAAAATAGCTCTTTCTCATCCAGAAATATCTTTCACTCTAAAAAGTGAAGACAAAGAAATAATAAAAACAACAGGTAGCAATGACTTACTAAAAACTATACATGAAATATATGGATATCAAGTATCTAAAAATATGGAATATATAAAAGGAGAAAATCTAGACTACGAAATAGATGGATATGTAAGTAATATAAATGTAGTAAAAAGCACTAAGAAAGATATGATAACTATAGTAAATGGAAGAATAGTTAATAATCAATATCTAAATAAGGTTATTAAAGAAGCATATCATACTTTCTTAATGATAGATAAATATCCTATAACAATAATAAGAATTAATACTGATCCAACTATAATAGATGTTAATATACATCCAACTAAACAAGATATAAAATTTGGTAAAATGGATTCCCTAGAAGAATTATTGTTTTCTCTTATAAGAGATAAATTAAATGGTATTGAAAATATAAAAATAGCAATAGATAGAGACGAAGAAGACTATGAATATGACTTAAATGAGGGATTAATATTAAATGATGATATTAATTCTAAATTAAATGAAACAATAATTAAAGAAGACAAACCAAAACCAATTATTGAAGAACAAGTAATAAACTTCTATGCAGGAGAAAATGAAGAAATCTATAATGCCACAACAAGCAAAGAAGAAAAACCAACACTTATTCATCCAGTAGGACTAGCTTTTGGAACTTATCTATTCGCACAAGATGATGAAAATGTATACATGATAGATATACACGCTGCGAATGAAAGAATAAATTATGAAAGATTCTTAAAAGAATTAAAAGAACTTAAAATAACAACAACAGATTTATTAGTGCCAGTAACTATAGAATTCACAAAAGCAGAATATGATAAACTACTCGAAAAGAAAGACTTAATAAATGAACTAGGTATTACATTTAATGAATTTGGAACTAATACCATAAGAATAACATCACATCCAACATGGTTATTAGAAGGATATGAAGAAGAAAGCCTAAAAAGAATATTTGATCTTATAGTAAGTCTAGATAAAGACTTCGACAGAGTTAAATTTAATGAACAATTATCTATTAATCTAGCTTGCAAAATGAGTGTAAAAGCAAACACTAACATTGGAATAGATGAACAAGAAGTATTAGTAAATAGACTATTTAAATGTTCTTTCCCATATACATGTCCTCATGGAAGACCAACAATAATTAAATATTCACTATATGACATGGAAAAGCTATTCAAAAGAAAGGTAAATGAATAATGAGTAAAATAATAGTTATAGTAGGTCCAACCGCAGTAGGAAAAACAGCCCTTTCTGTAGAAGTAGCTAAACACTTAAATGCTTCTATAATAAATGCTGATGCTGCTGCTATTTATAAAGATGCCACTATTGGAACAGCTAAAGTAACAAAAGAAGAAATGAATGATGTTCCTCACTATATGATAGATGTTTCATCACTTGATAATATTTACACAGTTAAAGAATATCAAGAAGAAGCTAGAAGTATATTAGATAGACTTATTAGTGAAAATAAAAATGTAGTAATAGTCGGAGGAAGTGGACTATATACAAAAGCACTTCTATATGATTATAAATTTAATGATGAAGAAGAATCTTATACATATGATAATCTAACAAACGAAGAACTAAAAGAAAAAGTAGATAGTATATACAAAGATAATAACATTCACGTTAATAATAGAAAAAGACTAGAAAGATTCTTATCTCATTATGAATCAACTGGAGAAATAATAAGAAACTTTGAAGAAAAAGATAAACCTCTTTATGATTTTACTTTAATAGGTTTAACAACTACTAGAGATAAACTATATGAGAAGATAGATAAAAGGGTAGACTCTATGATAGAAAAAGGCCTAATAGAAGAAGTAAAACTATTAAAAGATAAAAAGAAAACAAAAGACTTAATAGGCTATAAAGAAATAATAGAATATTTAGATAACAAAGTATCTTTAGAAGAAGCAATAGAAAACATAAAAAGAAATACTAAGAAATTTGCAAAAAGACAATATACTTGGTATAACAATCAATTTGATAATATAAACTGGTTTAATACAGACTATGATAATTTTAATAACACAATTAACGAAGTAATAAATTTTATAGATAAATAAAATGTTGATTGGTGAATAAAAGAGGCTAATTAATAATTAGCCTCTTTAAAAAACTCTCTATCAAAGCTATGTTCTGTTTGATCTAACTTTTCTAATTTATCAGTTGTTATTAAAAAATAATTGTTAGAATACTTTTTATTATCTACATCATCCCATGTAAGATCAAGATGTAACCATTGACCATCTATGTATACTAAATTCCATACATGGTTTTTACTATTTACTCTCATATTAGGTATATTTAAATAATTAAGAAATATACTCATTGCGTCAGAATAACCTGAGCAAACTCCAAAGCCTTCTATTAAGTTACCATATGCACTAGAAGCATCATAAGGTGAGAACTTATTATCAGCCTTATCTTTATCATACTCTGAATTATTAACTATATAATTATGAATAAGACTTATTTTATCTTTAATACTTTTATCTTTTAAATCTAAACTATTTATAATACTTATAACTTTAGCATTTAATGTATCTATTTTTTCAGGAGTATATTTATGTATAACATCAATAGTTATTTCATTAAGAGAAGATATATAAAGTTCCAATCTCTCAAAACTATTATATGGATGTACATAGCCATTAATATTACTCATCAATTCTTCATTATCAGCTATTTTTTCTATGTCATTAGCGCAGTTCTCATATTCTTTAGGGCAATAAAAAGTAAATGTATCATAACCTCTATTTAATATATTGTAATATATGTTTAATAAATCATCATATGAATAGGGAATAAAGTCTTCATCGTTATGAAAGAATAAATAATCATAAGATAATTCATATTGATTGCTTTCTTTAATAACAACACTTTTATTATCCATTAAAAAAGAAACTATAAAATCACTTATTGTATCCACATTTAAATATACAAATACCACACTACCCATTAAAAAAATTGTAAAAATCAAATTTCCTATTTTCTTCATATTTTAATTGTAATATTGCCAAATAAAAAAAGCAAGTATTACTTGCTTAGAGAATTAAACTTTAATGTAATTCTTGATTTATAATTACTAGCTGTGTTCTTCTTAATAACGCCTTTACTTTGAGCTTTATCAATAGCTTTGATAGCAACAGCTAATTTATTTTGTGCTTCTTCTTTACTAACACTAAGAGCTTTTTCAAATTTTTTAATAGCTGTCTTCATAGATTCTTTAACATCATTATTAAGGACAGTAGCTTTTCTGTTAGTTATAACTCTTTTCTTTTGACTTTTAATATTTGCCATTATTACTTTCCTCCTTTTTGATAACAAAATGATTTTATCAAAAAAGTGTATAAAAAGCAAGAGAAATAGGAAAATTATAAATAGGTGATTATATGAAAAAACAAGGGCTTTATCTAGAAGAAAGTACTAGAGTAAAAGACTCTAATAAAGAGGAAAACTATATAAAAATAGAAAAGGGTTTATATATATCTAAATTAAGTAGTAAGAAAGAAAAAATAATAACTATAAAATATGAAGAAGGAGTAGACATAGAAAATACTATTCGACTAGTTCAAGATAGTATAAATGAGCTATTAAAGGAAATGAGTATTAATAAAAATAGTAATATATTATTTATAGGGCTAGGAAATAAAGAAGTATCAGTAGATAAATTAGGATATTTAACTATAGAAAAAATAGTAACTAATCAAATGAAAATATATAAAGACACTATGAAAGTAACTAATATAAACACTCTTAAATTTATAAAAGCACTTGTAAAAGAATTAAATATAGATTTAGTAGTATTAATAGACTCTCTAAACACAAAAGAAATAAATAATATTGGTAAAATAATAGAAATATCTAATTCTAAACTATTAATAGGAGAAGACGTTATAAGTAAGAAAACAATAAAAGCTCCTCTTATAACTATAGGAGTGCCACTTATATTAGAAGAAGAAAAATTAATAATTACAAAAGAAGAAATAAATGAACTAGTAGAAAATAACTCAAGTATTATATCTCTTTCTATAAATAGATTACTTTAATCGACTAATTTTTTACAAAAGATGACTTATACTTTAAAAGGTGATATTATGAAAGCCTTTATTAAAAGAAGTATACCAGTCATCTTTTTATTATTAATAATAATTAAAATAGTAAATAACAGTAAAATAAAAGAATACTTATTAGAATCATTAATGAATAGTATAACTAATAAACCTCCATTAGTACTATCTAAAGTATCGAGCTATATAACACCAAGAAAACTATTAAATATAAAGGTGAAGGATGAAGAACTAATAGACCCAATTGGAGGATTTGTATATCTAGAAGAAGAAAAAGAAGATAATCCAATAATGTATATATATAATACTCATCAGACAGAAGAATATGAAAGAACATCATTTCATTATTCAATAAAACCAACAGTTATGATAGCTTCCGCTATATTAAAAGAACACCTAAAAAAGTATGGAATAGAATCTATTATAGAAACAAATAGTATAAAGGAATACTTAAATAGAAATAACTTAAACTATAATGATAGTTACCACGCTAGTGAAAACTATGCAAGAACAGCACTTATAAATAATCCATCTATTAAATATATGATAGATATACATAGAGACAGTGCAAAAAAAGATATAACTTTAATAAATATAGATAATAAGCCATATGCTAAATTAATGTTTCTTATGGGATATGAGCATACAAAAGAAGAAAACAATATAAATTTTGCTCCTAGATTATATGAAATAATAGAAAGCAAATATAAAGGATTAACAAGAGGAGTAGTAGATAGAAGAAGTCCTTACAAAGGAAGCTATAATCCAGATTTAGATGCCATAAGCACATTAATAGAAGTAGGAGGAGTAGATTCAAATTTAGAAGAAATTAATAACTCACTTGAAGTACTTGCATGGGCTATTAATGAATATATAAAGGAGAAACAAAATGGATAAAAAGAAAAAGCCTAATAAAGGATTAGTTATTTTAGGATTATTATTTGCAATGTATTTATTAGTACTTTACTCCAAAAGCAATGGCTACTATGAATACAAAGAATATAAAAAATCACAAATAACAAATGAAGCTATGAAAAGATTTGAAGAAGACATAAAAAATGGTAAAGATTTAAATATAAATAATTATATAGATACAAGCACTAAAGACTATAGTAATGGTATATCTAAAATATCTGCTAAGATAGGAGAAGAAAGTAAAAAAGTAGTAATATCTTTTTTTAAAAAAATAGGTAAAGTCTTAGGAAAATTATTTACATAAAAAAGATAAAGATATATCCATGGATTATTAACTAAACCTTAGTTAACTATATCTTTATCTATTATATTATATGTTAAAAATATTATTTGTTACTAATTAAAGAAGAAGCAGCTTTAGAATAACTTCTTGTTAAAAGTCCAGTTCCTAAAAGAGTACCGCCAAAATAACGAATAACAACTATTAAAACATTATCTAAGTTATTCATCATAATAGTATTATAAATAGGATTACCAGCAGTACCACTAGGTTCTTTATCATCACTTTTTTTAGCTAAGGGACCAATCTTATAGGCATAGCAAATATGTCTAGCTTTCTTATGTTCATTCTTTAAATAATTAAGAATATCTTTAATTTCTTCCTCACTATTTACTTCATAAAGTATTCCTATAAATTTACTTTTCTTTTCAATTATTAAACTTTCATTAATCTTCTTCATACTTATAGTTTAAATGTAATACATAAAAAGTTCAAGACATAAAATACTTATGGGTGAAATAAATGAAAGTAGAAGACTATCTAAAAAGAAATAAACTAAACATAGTAGATTATATAAACAGATTATTAAAAAAATCTCTAGTAGTAGCAATAATAGTATTAACTATATTAATAATATCTAAAACAAATACCAAATTTAAAGAAAGAATAAAAGATATAGTATATAAAGAAAATATAAACTTCTCTAAAGTTAATAAAATATATAATGACTATATATTAAAAATAAAAGATATAAAAGATAATGCACTGCAAACAGTAAGTAAAGAAAAGAACTTAATATATGAAGAAAAGAAAGACTACCTAAATGGAGTATTATTAAAAACTAATAAAGGTTATACTATAAAAGCCCTTAATAGTGGCCTTATATGTTTTATAGGAAAAAAAGATGATATGGATAGTATAATAATCGAGCAAAGTAATGGAATAAATGTAATCTATTCAAATATAGATGTACATGATCTAAAAGTATATGACTACATAGAAAAAGATAGAGTGCTAGGTCAAACTAATAATGATTATTTATACTTATCTTTTTATAAAGATGATGAAGTATTAGACTATAGGCCATATATTGAAAATTAAAATAAATATAATAACATATATAGCATTACTCCTATCATTTTTATCGGGATACTTTGATTATACATTTGTATTAATTATATCAATTATTATTCATGAATTAGGTCACTGTATAGTAGGTAGTCTTCTAAAAATGAAAGTAAAAGAAATAGAAATATATTTATTCGGAGGAATAACTAAATTAGAAAGTAGTTTAAATACTAAAATATATAAAGAAATACTAATGATTATAAGTGGCCCCCTAGTGCAGATATTATTTATATTATTAATGTATAAGCTAAATACACTAGGAATAATTAGAAATATAACATATGAAAAAATATACATGATAAATATATTATTACTTAAGTTTAATCTACTACCAATAATTCCACTAGATGGAGGAAGACTATTAAATAATTTATTAGACTATATTCTTCCATATAAGCAAAGCATTAAAGTAACTTTATTAATAAGCTTAGTATTAACCCCACTAATATTTTTTATAATAGGTAAGATACTAGCTATATATTTATTTATATTTATACTGATAAATATATATGAAGAATTTAAAGGAATAGATAGTAAATTAAACAAACTATTATTGGAAAGAAAACTAATAGACTTTAACTTTAGAAAAACTGATTATATAGACAATATAAACAAAGTAAAAAGAAACCATAATTATGTAATATATAAGATACAAAATGCCTGAAAAAGGCTCAAAAACTCTCATTTTATTTGACATTTTTTTCTAACTTAATTATAATCAAAAATGTAAGTAATACTATTGGGTTACTTAGGGGGAGGGATTATGATAATACATTAATTTAACCGTTATTGTGTTTTCATAATCCCTTTTTGCTTACCTAAAAGTATTAGAAAGGAGACAAAATGAAAAAACTAAAAATAGCAGTGCTTTTAGTATTTGCACTTACTGTCTTAACTGCATGTAGTTGTTCTAAGAAAGAATACTTAGTAGAATTTGATAGTAATGGTGGTACTAAAGTACAAAGCCAAAATGTAGAAAAAGGAGGAAAAGTTACTAAGCCTGAAGATCCAACTAAAGAAGGATATTCTTTTGCAAGATGGGAACTAGATGGAGAAAAATATGACTTTGATCTAGAAGTTACTGAAGATATGGTTTTAGTTGCAAAATGGAATAAAAAAGAACCTAGTAAAGAAGAAAAACCCACTGAACCGGTAGCAAGTGTTTGCACACTAACTTGTGATAAAGGATATGCTTTAAATACAGAAAGTTGCTCTTGCTATAAACTAACTGTAACTAAAGTAAATGTTAAAGCAACAAGTGTTAATCTAGAAATAGGCAGTACTTATGAAATAGGTGCAAGCGTATATCCTAGTGGCGTACTAAACACTGGATTAACTTACTCATCAGATAATGAAGCAGTTGCAAAAGTTGATGCTAAAGGTACAGTAACTGCTGTTAAGCCAGGTAAAGCTGTTATAACTGTTAAAAGTAGCGACTCTGGTAAAATGGCTACAGTAACAATAACTGTACTAGATGATTATAAATACAGATATGAGGCTGTAGATGGACTTGATATTTCTTACAAGATAATACTTATAAAGAATGACACAGAATTAACTGAAGCACAAGCTAAAGAAGTATATGCAGTATATAATGCCGCTGACAAATATCTTGGAAGATATGATGAAAGTATAAAAGCTATAATAGTTGATAAAGATCAAATTAACTCAGTAGCAAAAATAAAACTAAACAATACAACTTATAATGTTAAAAAAGCAATTATAGGATAAAATAAAGGAAGGAGAAAAAATGAAAAAAATAATATATGGGATACTATTTACAATTCTATTATTAGTGCCACTTACTAATGCAAAAGCAACTATTATAACACAAAGTGAAGCTAAAACAATGGCTACTACAACAGTAAATAATAGAGCAGAAATCGACAACATTTATATAGCTGCAGATAGAATATATGTAAATAGGATTACTGCTGAATTATTACCACCATCAATTAACCCAGCATCAATAGTTAAATATAATACTGAAACTGGTAAATGGGTAAAAGCAGATGGAACTGTAGTAAGTGAGACATTATTTGGTGTAACTAGAGATGATAATGGTAATGTAATAACAAAAGACGAAATATCTTCTTATGAAGAATTAGTATTGACTCTAGCACAAACTGAAAATGCCGCTACTACACTAGAATTACAAAATGACTTAACAGGTTTATCAAAACCAATTTTAATTGATAGAGAAGTAACAATTGATGGAAAAGGAAAAACAATAAACTTCTCAAAACAACTAATTAAATCATATGGTATTAAAATTAATACTAATCAAAAAGTATCACTAACAAATTTAAATGTTAATATAACTGAAAGAAGAAGCTATGAAGATAGAGTGGCAATACAAATAGTAGATTCAACTGATGTTACTATTGGAAAAATGGATGTAGATGCTTCTTATTATGCATTAACTATCAACGATTCTAAAGTTGTTGTTAATGATAACATAAACATTACAAATCAAAATGAATATAGTGATTCAAGAGCAAGAATCAGTGGAAGCTCAAGTGAAGTATCAACTACAAACAATGCAAGTGTTATAAATAATAACGAAATAGAAGGAAGCCCTTCAATAATTGTTGATCCATCTAACAATAACATTGATTTAGGAGAAGATACTGCAAAAGTTGATAATCCATACGCTTCAGGAACACAACTTATATATCTAGACAAAGATAACAGTAAGTATACATTCATTGAATTAAGTGATGGAACATCTGAACGTATAAAAGCTGTAGAAGCACCATTCTCAGTATCAGTTTCAAGTAGTGAATTGGATGAAAGCAAAGATTATAAAATGTATGTAACTTATGAAGGAGCTGGAACACTTTCATGGAATAATGAAAATGGAGTAGACACTTTCTCAGAAACTGCACAAGGTTTACTATATACAGTAAATGTTTCTTCAAGTAATATAGAATATTCTAATGACATGACTGCAAGTAAAGAAGGAAATTACTTACTTACATTTACTCTAAAAGATGAAGAAGGAAAAACAGTTAAAACAACAGATTATGCTATGGAAGTATATGAAGAAACACCTACATATCCAACAGAAATAGTTATTGATCAATATTCTAACAACTACGTATTAACAGATGATACTGAATTAGATGAATACACTGTATACTACGAAAGATGCGGATATGATTACTGTTCAGTAGATTCACCAACAATTGAAGACATATCATCATATTATGAGTACATTAATCTTGAAGAACAAGAATCAACAGATAGATTTGTTGAAACATATGAAAATACTTATGGTGCAGGAGAAAATGTTACATTTAATGGAACAATAACTGCAGTAGTTAAAGAAAAAGCAGAAGGCTCAACAGTAACTATTAAATACAACGGTGAAGTAATTGATGATGTTAATGGTGCTCCAGTTGAACTTAAAGATGCTAATAGTTTCTCACAATTAGATGAAGTAGTAGTTGATGCAGACAAAGATGGATATTACGAAGTAGATTTAATCTTAAAAGATGAACAAGGAAACGTAATTGACACAACAAGCGTAGACTTTATCAAAAGTGAAGAATAATATAAAATAAGAACTTTACGAAAGTAAAGTTCTTTTCTTTTTAAAAAAATTCTTTTAATATAAAAAGAAATATGATATTATAGAAATAGTAAAAAAGAATAGAGGAGGTACTATTTGTGAAAACATATAAAAAAGCAAAACCAAAGCAAACCAAGAAAAAAAAGAATAGTTCCGTCTCTACTAATAGGAATATGAATCCTATAGTTAAATTCTTTGTAGACTTTTTTAAAAGTATATTTTTATTAATAAAAAAAATAGTAGTAGGATTATTTGGCGAAATAATAAAAACACTATCATACACATCAGTAGGTTTATTTAAAGCATTTGACTTTTTAGTCACTAATATTTTTACTGTATTTAGTTATATTTTTGTAGCAATAATGTATGCATCTAAGTTTATTGCTAAATATGTAGGAATAGTAGGCAAAGCTGTATACAAATATTCTCTTAAACCAATAGTAACTGAGCTATATTTACTACTAAAGGCAATCGGAAGAGGTTCATTTAAAGTATTAAAAGTAATATTCTATTCTTTCCCTATATTTATATATAGTTCACTTAGTGGATTTGTAGATAAATCTGCTAAAAGAATTAAAATGATTAGAGAAAAGACAACATATGCAACTAAAAATGCACCTAAGTCTATATCTAATTACTTTGTAAACAAATGGAATAATATATCATTAGTTAAATACTATAAAAATAAAAAAGAAAGAGAACTTGAAGTATTATTTATTGATAAATTTGGTAAAGATGCTGAAAGAACTGAAAAGAAACAAGTATATAGATATTTAGCAAGAAATAAAGAAGGCAAATTAATAACAGGATACTTCCCATCTTTATCTAGACTAGATGTACACTCATTCTTAATTGATGAAGGATATGAAGTATATGAAATAACTACTAACTGGTGGATAAATTTCATACATGGTGAGAAATCACACATGAATGAACAAATGAAGAATAAAGACTTAGTATTCTGGTTAACACAATTATCCACATATTTGAAAGCTGGTATTCCATTAATAGACGCTATTAAAATATTAGCTAAACAAGATAATAGAAGAAAATATAAAAAGGTATATTCTTCATTAATATATGAATTATCTGTAGGTGAAAACTTCTCATCTGCATTAGAAAAACAAAACAAAGTGTTCCCAGCTCTTTTAATTAACATGATAAAAGCAGCTGAATTAATAGGTGATCTAGAAGGAACTCTAGATGATATGTCAAATTATTATCAAGAAAAAGAAGTTACAAGAAAACAAATGATAAGTGCATTAACTTATCCATCTATAGTACTTATATTTGCAGTAACTGTTATAACATTCATGGTTGTATACATAGTACCTCAATTCAAAAAAGTATATGATTCAATGAATGCAGAAATGACAGGTATAACATTATTCTTATTAAAACTATCAGACTTCTTAAGAAATAATGTTGGTATATTATTTGTAGCTATATTAGCTATTATATTGGTATTCTCAATACTATATAAGAAAGTAAAAGCATTTAGAACAGTAGTTCAATATGCATACATGCATATACCAGTAGTAGGTAACATAGTTATCTATAATGAAATGAACTTATTTGCGAAAACATTCGCAGTACTTAATAAAAACAATGTATTACTTACAGATACAATTGATATCTTAAGTAAAATAACTAATAATGAATTCTATAAAATGATAATGTATGATACAATTTCAAACCTATTAAGAGGTGAAAAAATGTCATTATCATTTAAGGAAAGCTGGGCTATACCAGAACTTGCATATTATATGATATCAACAGGTGAACAAACTGGACAACTTGCTAGCATGCTTGAAAAAATAAGTGAGTACTATCAAAGAGAACAACGTTCTTTAGCAAATACTCTAAAAACAATGGTAGAACCTATACTACTAGTATTCCTAGCAGTAGTAGTAGGTGGTATAATGATATCAGTATTAGTTCCAATGTACAACGTAAGTTCAGAAATACTTAAATAGGAGGAATATAATGACAGTATTTTATGGGGGAGCATTTTTAGTGCTTGGTTTACTTCTTGGAAGTTTCTATGCTTGCATAGGATATAGAATACCAAATAATATAAGTATAATAAAACCAGGAAGTAGATGCGATAACTGCTTAAAACCACTTAAATGGTATATGAACATTCCAGTAATATCTTATATATGCCTAAAAGGTAAATGCTCATATTGTAAAGCGCATATAGATATAAGTAGCTTAATAGTAGAATTATTTACTGGTATAACATTTATGTGTAGTTATTTGTATTATGGATTAACTGCGGATATAATAGTGCCACTAATATTAATAAGTGCATGTTCAGTAACTGCAGTAAGTGACTTTAAATATTATTACGTATCAGATAGAGTAGTATTTGGATCAACTCTATTAATACTAATAACATATATATCATTTAGTTCATTTAATGACTACAAATTAAAAATAGTTGGAATGGTAGTATTATTTGTAATTATGTTATTAGTAAAAATAGTAGGAGATAAAGTATTTAAAAGAGAAAGCCTTGGAGGAGGAGATGTAAAATTAATGCTTCCTATAGGACTTGCTCTTGGAACATTTAATGGACTTCTTTCATTATTTGTAGCTAGCGTTCTAGCTTTAATAGCTTACTTCTTACTCGATGAAAAATATAATGAAAATCTAATTCCATTCGGACCGTTCCTATTATTATCATGCATAATAATATATATATTATCCAGTATGGGTTATGTATTTTAAAGAAGCGCATTGTGCTTCTTTTTAATGTTGAAAAATAATATATAATTATATATAATAATGTTATAGTAGGTAGGTAGATGTAGATGAAAAATAAAAAAGGTTTTACTTTGGTCGAAATTTTAGCCGTACTAGGAGTAGTAGCAGTACTTATGCTACTTATTTATCCTAAGGTAGTAAACATGTTTGGAGCAGCAAAAAAAGATGCATTTAAAATTGAAATTGAATCAATAAAAAAAGAAGCTGAAAAGAAATACATGGCTGATGGACTAACTGGAGCGACGGGAAGAGTATACTGTGATGAATCTCTATCAAGCCTAGGATGTACATCATTAGATCTTTTAAAAACCGATAAGAAATATAAAATAGAATTAAATGAACGTGGTAAAGTATCACATCTAACAGTATCTGATGGAAGCTTATGCTATATAAAAGATGTAGACACAACTAAAGAATTCGATATAAATACGAGTGACATTAAAAATGGTGCAGTAGAATGTACAGGAGAGAGCTGCAGCTGTGTTGTAATAGAAGGTAAAAAGAAAGTATCAGTTACAGTTAACAATGGTAAAAGTGATATGCCTTATGCACTAGTAGATAAAGGAACGGATGCACTATTTGTAATCACTCCTAATGTTGGATATACACTAGAAGATGCAACTGTTGAAGGAGAATGCACACTAGAAGATAATATTCTAAAAGCATCAAATGTTACTTCAAATAAAGCATGCACTATAACACTTCCAGTAGCAAGCTATAAAGTAGATTTAGTATGTACTAATTGTACACCAGCTACAAGTACAAGAACCGTTATGGCTGGATCAAATGTATACTTTAATATATCAGCTAATACTGGATATAATCTAAACAATGCCACAGTGTCAGATGGATGCACACTAGAAAATGGTAAAGTATCAGTAACAAATGTATTAGCAGATACTACATGTAGAGTATCTCTAGGAGTACAATCATATAAAATTAAGCTAACATGTACTAACTGTACACCAGCAAGTGAAGAAAAAAATGTTGAGGCATTTACTAATACATCATTTACTATCGCTGCAAATACAGGATATACCCTAACAGGTGCAACAGTAACAGGAGGATGCACACTTTCAGGAAGTACAGTAAGTTTAAACAATGTAACAGCTGCTACTACATGCGCCGTAACAGCGCCTAAACAACAATTTACAGTTTCAGCTACATGTACAGGATGTACTTTAAATACTTCTAGTCAAACAGTTGATTATAATACAAATGCTACATTTACACTGACAGCATCAAGTGGTTATTCTTTAGAAGGAGCAACAGTAACAGGAGGATGTACTCTTTCAGGAAGCACTTTAACAGCGTCTAATGTAACATCTAATAAAACATGTGCTGTAACTGCTAAATCATCTAGCTGCACAGTTTATTGTTCTTCAAGTTCTAATTGTACAACAACTAAACCAACATCAGGATTTTATGGGTCATTCACATGCACCGGCGGAAAAACTGGTAGCATTGTAAACTGCTTCTATGGAAGTACTCAGTGTAATGGTGGAAGTTACGGAAGCTCAAATCCTAACAGAATGTGTACAAGCACAACTAGAAGAAATATACGTTCATATTGTAATACAAGTTTATCAAGCACAAGTGTTGCTGGTATAAATGTAAGTTCTTCAGGATATAATTGTAGTTGTAATTAAAGTACCTTAAAAGGTACTTTTTATTATGACTAAAAACTTGATAAAAATCTTTAAACGGTATATAATAATCTATATAGAATAGAGATGAGATAAATGAAGAAGAAATCAATGGTTTTATCAGTAATTATCTTTTTATCGCTAATTATGTTAGTAACAAGTACAGCGTTAGCTTACTTTGTTTTTAACTATGGAGGAGAATCATCAAGCAGCACTGTACAGACAGCTAGACTAGGAAAAGTAGAATATGTAGTATCTTCTCCTGAAGCATCTGAAAATGTTTTCCCTGGATGGAAAGGCGAAGGATCAACTAGAGTTTATTTTATAAGTGACTCTGATGTAGCAGTAGACTATACATGCACTCTAACAATGGAAGAAAACAGTTACACTAATAATGTATATGTTCAAACAATTGATGGAACAGATGGAAATCTTTTATCAGAAACACCAGTTCCTAGTACCCCAGGCGAAGAAATAATCCTTTCAAAAGGAACACTAGAGCCTGAAAAAAATATAATCTCTAAAGGACAAATCCATGAAGTAAAATATAATATAATATTCAAAGAAACAGGAACTGAACAAAACATAGATCAAGGAAAAATAATTAAAACTCATGTAACATGTTTCCTAGATAAAACAGAATATGAAGAAAATAAAAGAATAGTAACACTAAATGTTGAAGGCGCAACACCTGATGCTGAAGCTAAATATGTACATGTAGGTGGTTCAGAAACATTTACATTAACTCCAGAAGACGGATATGATATAGATTCTGCTGAAGTTATAAGTGAAGAAGAATTAGAATCAAGAAATAAGAGCAAGCCTCTAGCTCTTAATACAAGAAAGTATACTATCAACGCTCTTAAACTACTTGTAGATGACGAAGAAGAAGAGTTAGAAGAAGATGAACCACTAGAAGAAGAAAACAATCACTGTAAATTATATATAGATGAAGAAAACAACTTAAAAGTATTAGCAACTAATATAGAAAAAAATACAGTATGTAATATAAAACTGGATAAAGAGAAATATTATTTTTATTTCACTTCTGATGAAGCACAGGCGGGATTTGAATCACTATTTGAAGTAGAATATGGTCAAGAAGTTAATAGAATAATAGAACCAAAAGAAGGATATATACTAGAAGGTGCCACTACTGAAGGATATGAAGGATGCACAGTAAGTGGTAATCTTGTAAGTGCATATATAACTAAAAATGGTAGATGCAAAGTCACTTTAAATCAAGAATTCTTTTCAGTAAATGTAAATATAACAGGAGCAAATCCAAGCACAATAACAGAAAGCGATCAAGCATATGGTCAAGATTTAACTTATACTTTAATTCCAGAAGAAGGTTACACAACACAAGGAGCTTACTATAATGGTGGAGGATGTTTACTTGAAGAAGATATACTGAAAGTACACGTAACTAAAAATGTATCTTACAATATATCACTACCTAAAATACCACCAGAACCAAAGCCAAAACATACAGTAACAGTTTTATGTTCAAACTGCACTAGTAACTTCGGACAAAAAAGTGTATATGAAGGAAGCAATGCTACATTTGCAATAACAGCAACTAGTGGATTTACTTTAAGAAATGCAGACGTTACTTCATCTAATGAAACAAACTGCATTTTAAATGAAAATAATGAACTTACAGTAAAAAATGTAGTGGAAGATACTACATGCACAGTAATTGCAAAAACAAAAAGTCATGTATTATCTGAAAAGATATTAGATGATAATAAAAGCATATCAGCAGCAAGCATAGACTATAATAAAGTAGACAAAAATAATAACACAGGAGAAATATACTACACAACTGATACACAAGATAAATCAAGAGTATATTTTTATAGAGGAAATGTAACAAATAACTGGGTAATATTCGGTAAAAATAATGAAGGAAAAGAACTATATTGGAGAATAATTAGAACCAACTCTAATAATGAAGGAAATGGTGTAAGACTTCTTTATGTAGGACCAAATCCTTCAACTACAAATGCTTCAATAGCATCTAGTAACTTTAACGATAAAATATATCCAAGTGCTATTAGATATATGTATGGAAGTTCTTATAGTGATCTAGATGAGTTAAGAACTAATATATATGATTCAGATGTAAAACTTATGATAGATAACTATTATAGTAGAAATCTAGTAAGATATTCTAACTATATAAATAGGAATGCTATCTACTGTGGTGATTCATCAATATATAATGGAACATATACAATAAAAGACAATGGTAAAATAAAAACAACTGTATATACTAATGCTTATAAGAGAGCTTATAAAATAGATGAGCCATCATATGCATGTGAAGAATTATCAGATAGATATAGCACTAAAAACGGAAATGAATCACTTAAATATCCAATAGCCCTAATGACTATAGATGAGATAGTATTTGCAGGAGGAAGTTCTGGAAAAGGGAACTCAAAAGCATGGTATTATTTAAATAGTATTGGTTCATCAATCATGGGTAACCAAAGATGGTGGACAATGTCACCAGCTAAAATAGCATCAACTACTAGTTCAACTGCAAAAGCAGTAGGATATATTTATGAAGTAAATGGAAGAAGCGGAACATATGGTTCATTCCAAGCAATGACAGTTGATAAAAACTATGCTATAAGACCGGTAATATCATTAAATAATGATGTTCTAACTAATGATGCTGACGGAACAGTAGATAATCCATATAGAATACTTCCATATGAAAATGTCAAAGTAAATGTTATATGTGAAAACTGTAAAGAATCAGAAGTATCATTTGAAGTAGAAAAACATTCTGATAAAGTATTAACAATTAATCCTAAAGAAGGATACATGATCAGACATTCTACAGTAAGTGGAGAAGGATGTAAACTAAAAGGAAATGCCTTATCAATAGAGAATGCTTATAACAATCAAACATGCACCGTAACTTTATCACCACTTGCATATGAAATAAGATTTATAGTTGATCACGGAAGTGCAGCTCCTAGCTATGTTGAAGTGGCTCCAGGAGAAACAACTGTATCAACAGTTACAGCATCAACTGGATATGATATTAACACTCTAACAACAACATCAAGTGGATGCAAAGCCGAAAATGGAAAAATAACAGCGTATAATGTCGGAAAAGATAGATCGTGTGTAGCTTCAATGAACAAACTTAAGTATACCGTTAACTTATCAGTAACAAACGGCACTACTTCAAGTAATTCACAAATAGTAGAATATGGCTCTAATGCATCATTTACTATAACAGCAAACGAAAACTATGATATATCAAAAGCTACAGTAACTGGAGGTTGTACAATCTCTGGAAGCACAGTAACAGCAAGCAATGTTACAAGTAATGTAAGCTGCAACGTTAATATTCCAATTAAACAATACACAGTATCAGTTTCATGTACAGGATGTTCGTCAAATCCATCTAGTGCATTAATCAATCACTCATCAAATGCTACTTTTACACTTACTGCATCTAATAATTATAAATTATCTGGATCAACAGTAACAGGAACAGGATGTTCTCTATCAGGAAGTACACTGACAGTTAGAAATGTTACTAATAATGTTACTTGTACAGTAAAAGCAGTAAAAAGTTCCTGTACAGTCACAAGGACAGCATACTCAGGATCTGGTAACAAATGGTATTGGACAGCTTCTTATGAATGTAATGGAACAACCGGTACAATTAAAGGATGCTCAGTCAAATATACTAATACAGGAAGCGGAGCAGCAAGCGGAAGCTGGACTTGTAACGGAGGAACAAAAGGTGTATCTAACTATTATAAATGTGTTGGAACAGATACAAATTGTCTAAAGAACTACTGCAATAGTAGTGCAAGTACTTGTCCTAAAGGGCCAGGATTGCCTTCATCCATTAGTTGTTCATGCTAACAAAATCAAACAGAAAATAGAAATATTTTCTGTTTTTTGTAGTTAAAAAACATCTATTTGTAAAGAAGGTGTACAACTTTAAAAAAACTTTTATTTTTTTTAATTTTGCTATTTACAAGAAAAAAGTATTAATGTAAAATAGTGGTAGATAGTGGAGTGAAGTGGAAGAAAGTGGGGGATTAAAATGCTAATGGGAGAATATCATCACAGTATTGATGAAAAAGGCAGATTAATTATTCCTTCTAAATTCAGATATGATTTGGGCGACGAAATTATCGTTACTCGTGGTCTAGATAAATGTTTATTCATTTATTCAAAATCTGAATGGGAGAAGATTACTAACAAACTTGCTTCTCTTCCATTTACTAAAGGCGACGTCAGAAACTTCAATAGATTTTTCTTAGGCGGAGCATCCACTAGCGAATTCGATAAGCAAGGTCGAATTAATATTACCTCACCACTCGTTCGTTACGCCAATTTAACAAAGAACTGCGTTATAATTGGCGTAAACGAACACATAGAAGTATGGGCTGAGGATGCGTTTAATACTTTCATGGAGAGTAATCTAGATGCCTTTGCAGACATTGCAGAAAATTTATTTACTGGAGGAGAAAATGCATAAGAGTGTATTATTAGATGAATCAATTGAAGGATTAAACATTAAGGCTAGTGGCAAATATATCGATGCAACACTTGGCTATGCTGGCCATTCAGGGGAAATTTTGAAGAGATTAGAAACTGAGGGGTTCCTATTCGCCTTTGATCAAGATGAGGAAGCAGTTACTTATAGCAGTGAAAAACTAAGTAAGATAGGTAATAACTTTAAAATCTTTCATACAAATTTTAAGAATATGAAAGAGTATATTAAAGAACCAGTAGATGGAATACTATTCGATCTAGGGGTTAGCTCTCCACAACTTGACGAAATTTCAAGGGGTTTTAGTTTTCATAAAGACGCACCTCTAGACATGAGAATGGATAGAAGGCAAAAGTTAAGTGCCAAAGAAGTAGTAAATGAATATTCACTTAACGATTTAATCAATTTACTATATTGCTATGGGGAAGAAGCAAATGCTAAATCAATTGCTAAAGCTATTGTAAATAATAGACCAATTAACACTACACTAGAACTTGCTGAGATAATTAAGAATAATGTCCCAGAAAGTTATAGAAGAAAAGAAAATCCTTGTAGGAAAACATTTCAAGCAATAAGAATAGAAGTTAATGATGAACTTCGAATTTTAGAAAGTTCCATTAAAGATGCATTTGATTTATTGGCTCCTCATGGAAGACTATGTATTATTTCTTTTCATAGTTTGGAAGATAGAATAGTAAAAGAGGTTTTTAAAGAATTAACAAGCGATAATCCGCTTTCAAAGAAACTACCAGTAGTGCCAGATGATATGAAAGCAAAAGCTATAAATATAACAAGAAAGCCATTAGTGGCTACTGATAAAGAACTAGAAGACAATAATAGAAGTAGAAGTGCAAAACTAAGAATAATAGAAAAAATATAAAAGGAGAAAGAATATGATAAAGAACAGAAAGAAAAACTTATTTAGAGGTGAAAGAACATTACGTTTCTTAATAGGTGTTTTAATAATCGGAAATATTTTCGGTGGTTCTTTATCTATGGCTTTTATTTCAAAAACCAATTTTGAAGTAGAAAGCATAAAAGAAAAAATTGCTAAACAAGAAAATATTAATGCAAGTTTAGAAATGAAAATTAATGAACTAGCATCTTTAGACAATGTTGAAGCTGTTGCAACAACTTATGGTTTGGGGTATAATAATAGTAATATAAGAAGAGTTTCAACAGAGGAGTAATAATATGAAAAAAACAAGAACTGTAAAAATATATAAGCTATTTATATTAGTTGTTGTTTTTTTATTTGCAGTAATATCTGTAAGATTATCTTATATAGTACTTAGTAAAACTGTGGACGGAATTGACTTAACTGCATTTGCAGAAAGTAGAAATACTGTTAAAGAAAAAATATTTGCTGAGCGTGGAACTATATATGATTCTTTAGGAAATATATTATCTGTAAATATTAACTCATATACTGTAATAGCGTATCTAGAACCAAGTAGAACTACTGATATGTCTAGTCCTAATCACGTAGTAGATAAAGAAAAAACAGCAAAAGCATTAAGTCCTATCATCAATATGAGCGAAGAAGATATACTATACTTATTAAATATACCAGATGTATACCAAGTTGAACTTGGCCCTGGTGGAAGAGGAATAACTGAACTCGTAAAAGAACAAATAGAAAAATTAGAACTACCAGGAATAGACTTCATAAAAAGCGTAAAAAGATATTACCCTAATGGAGACTTCCTAAGTTATACTCTAGGATATGCTAAAACGTATGAAGACGGTAGTGTAGTTGGAGAAATGGGAGTAGAACTAGAATTTAATGATGAATTAACTGGTAAAAATGGTTCAAGAGAATATGAAGGAGATATCTACGGATATAAAATGGCAGGAGCTAAAGAAAATGTAGTAGCAGCTGAAAATGGAGATAATATTTACTTAACTATTGATACTAATATCCAATTATTTGCAGAACAAGCTCTTGCAAAAATGGAAGAAGCATCATACCTTGAATGGGCTAGTGTAAGTGTAACTAATGCTAAAACAGGAGAAATACTAGCAGTAGCATCTAACCCTAGTTTTGATCCCAATACTAAAAATATAAAGAGTTATTATGATCCATTTGTTTCTTATACATATGAACCTGGTTCTACAATGAAAACATTCTCATTTATGAGTGCTATCGAAAATGGATTATATGATGAAAAAGAAAAATATATGTCAGGTAATATAGTGGTTGATGGATACAAAATAAGTGACTGGAACACATGGGGATGGGGAGAGATCACTTATGACCAAGGATATATGGCATCATCAAACGTAGCGGCATCAAAACTCGCATTAAGACAAGGCGGAAAGATGCTAAAAGACTTCTATACTAAACTAGGTCTAGGTGAAAAAACAGGAATCAATCTTCCTAATGAAGAATATGGAACACTTCCATTCAAAGTTGATATAGAAGTAGCTAATGCTTCATTTGGACAAGGTATGACAGTTACACCAGTTCAAATGGTCCAGGCATTTACTTCTATTGCTAATGATGGAGTTATATTAAAACCATATATAGTAAAGAAAGTAACTGACTCAAAAGGAAATGTAATATTAGAAAATGAAAGAACAGAAGTAAGACAAGTAGCAAGTAAAAAAACAATTGATAAAATGAAAAAATTAATGTGGGGAGCAGTAAACTCTGATGACCCAGTTGCAGCTTCTACTGGATATAAGACTTCTCCAGTAGTAACTATTGGTAAAACAGGTACAGCAGAAATAGCTGATCCAAACACAGGAAGATACTTAACTGGATACTATGACTACATAAGAAGCTTTGCAGCATTATTCCCAGCAGATGATCCACAAATACTAGTATATATAGCAGCAAGTAAAATAACATCTATGTCTCTTCCACAAGAAGCATATAGAGGATTAGTGCAGGATATAAGCTCATACTTAGGAATAACAGGTAAGTATGTAGATGAAGTAAAAAATGAATTTAAAATGCCATCTTTAATAAATAAAGATGTAACACTTGCTAAAGAAACATTAAAAGACACTAAATCAAATATAATAGTAATAGGAAGTGGAACTAAAGTAATCAATCAGTACCCTAATAAAGGAGCAGTAGTTAACTCTAATGATAAAGTATTCTTATTAACTAATGATAATAATCTAAGCCATATAAATGTAGAAGGCTTTAGTAAGAATGATCTAGAAATATATGGAAAACTAGTAGGAACTAAATTTAAATATAGTGGCTTTGGATACGCAAAGAATACAGATTTAAGAGGTAAAAAAGTAAATCCAAGTGAAATCATTGACATTACTTTAGAGCCAATATATGTTGAGAAAAAAGAAGAAAAGAAAGAAACTCAAATAAACTCTTGACATATAATAGATTATAGTGTATTATTTAATACGAAAAAGAGAAAGCAGTGCATCCACGCACTCACCTGACTTATAATAGGTAAGTAGGTAAAAAGCTAAGAAATTAATCATTTTGAAGTTTTTAAGTGGATGCATATTATGCATTCACTTTTATATTTGGAGGTGCTTTAAAATAGCAAAGCAAAAAGACGATGTTCTAATTAATGAACAAATAAATGTTGATTCAATGATGGTCATAGGACCAAATGGAGAAAAACTTGGTATTAAAAGTAAACAAGATGCTCTAACACTAGCAGGATATGCAGGACTTGATCTAGTACTTATGAGTGCTAACGGCCCTACACCAGTATGCAAAGTAATTGACTATAATAAGTTTAAATATGAAAAACTAAAGAAAGAAAAAGAACAAAAGAAAAAACAAAGAGAACAAAATCTTGATTTAAAAGAATACCGTTTATCCGTTACAATTGATAAACATGACTTCGAAACTAAATTAAGAAACGCAAGTAGTTACCTTGAAAAAGGTCACAAAATTAAAGTGTCTATAAGATTCAAAGGTAGACAAATTGCGCATCCAGAACTAGGAAAAGAAGTAATAGAAAAATTTGCTGAAGGACTAAGCGAACACGGAAGTATTAGTGAAGAAGCTAAACTTGAAGGAAGAAGTATTAGCCTTGTAGTAGCACCTAAATAAAAAAGAAAGAAGGAGAAAGATATGCCAAAACAAAAGACACATAAAGGAATAGCTAAAAAAGTTACAGTAAGACCTGGTGGAAGCACTAAAATTGGTAAACCAGGAGCAAACCATAAAACAGGAAAGAAGCCAACAAGCTTCAACAGAGATCACAGAAAGGGATCTACTTTATCACAAGCTGATACAAATAGATACAAGAAAGCATTAAGGGGGTAGTAGTAAATGACAAGAGTTAAAGGCGGAATTGTTAGTAGACAAAGAAGAAAAAAAGTATTAAAAGCTGCTAAAGGTTACTTTGGAAGCAAACACAGACTATATAAGAGTGCTCAAGAACAATTAATGCATTCAGGAAGATATAGTTTCAACGACAGAAAGAAAAATAAAGGTAACTTCAGAAAATTATGGATAACAAGAATAAATGCTGCTTGTAGACAAAATGATATTAGTTATTCTAAATTCATTAATGGACTACAAAAAGCTGGTGTTGAAATCAACAGAAAGATGTTATCTGAACTAGCAATAGTTGACATGAATGAATTTGCTAAATTAGTTAAAATAGCTAAAGATGGTTTAGAAGGAAAAGCTGTAAAAGCTCCTAAAGCTGAAACAAAAGAAGCTAAAAAAGAAACAACTGATTTATCAAGCAAAACTGTAGCTGAATTAAAAGAAATAGCTAAAGAAAAAGGTATCGAAGGATACACTACAATGAAAAAAGCTGAATTACTTGAAGCTTTAAAGTAATTAATAAATAAAAAAAGACTTAAGAGTTTGTACTCTTAAGTCCTTTTTTTGTGAATTCTCTTTGAATTGCTTTAGTAGAAAGTAGAAGAGAATATTTAGTATTGTTAATTACTAAATCAAATTCTCCAATATATTCAAATATAACAGGACTAAATCCAATCTTAAAGTCATTTAATCCTTTATATGGATTACTATCACTAAAGTCACCTGTAATACCATTTAAATCAAAGAATTTAAATCCTTCCTCTTTATAATGATCTATTAGATAGTAGTGCATGAAATGATTAGGAAGTAACTTATTATATTGTTTATTAAAACCAGAAGCAAATATAGTAGCAATACCATTATATTTAATAACTAATGCACTAGCAATGTCTTCTTTAGTAGTGCCATTTTGAATCTTTTGATTAACAGATGCTATTTCTTCATTAATATCATTTAGTTTTTTATCACTATTCATCTTTTCGTTTAATATAGACTTGTTAGATGGATCCATTTGAAGTATTCTATTAATTTTTTCATTTAGTACTTCTTCAATAGTAATATCCTCTTGTAAGTGATGCAAATATGAATGATAATCCATACTAATTAAATATAAATCAGCCATATCTTTTTCACTAAACTCTTTAAATATAGTTTTATAAAAATCACTAGAATAATCATTTTTTCTCTTAACAAACTCATAAAAAGCATTTATATCATATATATCACATTTATTAAGAGTTAAACCTTTAGATTGAAATTTAGAAATTTTATTATATATCTTTGGATCTACCTTATTATAACTAAAATCTTTTAAATTAATAATAGGGTTAAATCTAGGAAGTATACTCTCAAAATATAAATTATCTTTAAGTTTCTTAAAACCATTTTCTTCTAATGTATTTATCAAATTAGCAGAAGTAGAGTTAAGAGTCTTATTACCATTTTTATTATTTAAAATTGATAAAGTGATAATAGGGTCAATCTTAATAAATGCAAAGCCTTTCTTAGAAAAGTAAGACTTTAATGCTTTAATAAACTCACTAAATGTTTCTTTATCAAAGTAATCTACTAGAAATCCCCTTGGACTATATCCGTATTTTACATTAAGAGATATTGTTTTAGAAAGAATTAAAGCTCCTGCCATTAATTCATCATCTTTAAAACCGCCTACATAAATAGAAGTATATCCTTCGCTTTCCATAACATTTCCATATGAACTAGTTTGATAAAAACTACCAAGCATATGGTTTTTTGAAAAGTTATCAAATTCTTCTTTAGTTAATTCCCTAATATTCATATTTTTCCTCCTTCATAATTATAACACAGCTATAAGCCATATTTCTTATTAAACTTATCTATTTGACTTAATCTTCTTACATTATTATCTTCTCTTAAATAGTTAATATCAGTTACCTCAAGTCCTTCTATTTCATAAGCAGGACACATAGTAATGATATTTGTAGTATCGTGAAAAGTAACAACCCTAAAGTAATTAGTCATTTTATTATTAACTCTTCCACAATTATCATATCTAAATGTATAAACATCTTCAAATAAATGTACAAAAGCGCTTCTGTTTTTTTGTCTTAAAACAATTTGTCTAACTTCTTCTAAAGCTTTATCCAGTGGAAAATCAGCGTTAAAGACATCATTGTGTACTTTTCCATCATCTTCTTCTTGCAATGTATGTATTTTTAAAAGCTCTAAAAATCTTTCCTCACTATAATTAGATATTTGACTAAAAATGTAATTGAAGTTATCATCCTCATCTACCATACCAGCCCTGTGCTTACAAAAGTAAAGAGAACTACTACCATTAAAATTCCAATATTTAATTTTAGGATAATTATTAACTAATTGGTAAGCCTTAAGGTAATCTTTTGTATGTATAAAAAGCTTAACTAATGAAGAAACAAAACATTCAAGTATTTTTCTGTATTGCTTTTCGCTTATTTTACTTTTACAAGCATGAATATCATCAAAGCCAAAACGTTGAAGTTCAACTTTGGCACGACCAAATTCTCTAATAGATATAAGGGTACTAATATAAAAGCACATAGCAAAAAGATCCTCAGGATAATTATATATATAACGCTGTAGTTCACCAATTGCTGAAACTGGGCTTACTTTTACTAGATCTCTAATAGCACTAAATTCCCCAGCATCAAAATGTTTTTTTCTAGTTTTTCTATCTAATTCTTTTCTACTTAGTAGTTCTTCTTTGCTTTTCATATTTTAGCCCCTTTTTTTAATGTTATATATAGTAGCACATTAAATACAAAAAGTCAACATTAATTGTACTTAAATTAGTACTGAAAATAAAAGTGTAAACCTCCTGTTATTTTTAGGAAAATAGTAGTATAATTTAAATATGGAGGGATTAGATAGTGAGTAAGATAGTAGATATAAAAGCAAGAGAAATATTAGATTCAAGAGGTAACCCAACACTTGAAGTAAGTGTATATACTGAAAAAGGTTCAAAAGGTACTTTCGGTGTACCTTCTGGTGCTTCAACAGGTAAAAGAGAAGCACTAGAACTTAGAGACAACGATGAAAGATACATGGGTAAAGGAGTATTAAAAGCAGTAAATAATGTTAATACTGTTATAAGAGCAGCTCTTTTAGGAGTAGAAGTTGAAAGTCAAAAGGAAATAGACAAAATAATGATAAAACTAGATGGAACAGAAAACAAATCTACTCTAGGAGCTAATGCAATAGTAGGTGTTAGTATTGCTGCTATTAAAGCTGCTGCACTAGATAATAACCTTGAAGTATATGAGTATTTAAATAAAAGAGAAACTAAAATCCCATATTGTATGTTTAATATATTAAATGGTGGTAAACATGCTGCTAATAATATTGATATTCAAGAATTTATGATAATGCCTAAATTTAAAGAATTTAAAGAAAGCTTAAGAGCAGCTTCAGAAATATTCCATTCACTAAAAGGAATATTACTAGAAAAAGGATTATCTACTGGTGTAGGTGATGAAGGAGGATTTGCTCCTGATCTAGAGAATAACGAAGAAGCATTAACTCTAATAGTAAAAGCAATTGAAACAGCTGGATATATCCCTGGAAAGAATATATTTATTGCATTAGACGTTGCTGCTACATCATTTTATAATAGTGAAACAGATACTTATAATATAGATAATAAAAATTTAAATAGAGAAGAAATTCTAGAATACTATAAGGATTTACTAAAAAAATATCCAATAATAAGTATAGAAGATCCTTATGCAGAAGAAGACTTTGAAGGATTTAAACTAATAACAGAAGCCCTTGGTAAAAAGATAAGTATAGTAGGTGACGATTTATTTGTAACTAATAAAGAAATACTTAAAAAAGGCATTGAAATGGGTCTATGTAATGCAATTATAATTAAACCAAATCAAATAGGTACTCTTTACGAAACACTAGAAACAATAGTGCTTGCTAAACAAAATAAATATACATGTATAATGAGTCATCGTTCAGGAGAAACACCTGATTCATTCATAAGTGATTTAGCTGTTGCTATGAATGTACCATTTATGAAAAGTGGTTCTACTTCTAGAGGAGAAAGACTATCTAAATATAATAGACTTCTAGAAATAGAAGAAAATATTGAAAAAGAAAGCGAAATAGGTTAAAATATTACCTGAGGTGTAAAAATGGAAATAGTATTAATAATAGTATCAATAATATTAATAGCTTTAGTACTTTTACAAAGTGGTAAAGCATCAGATGCTGGCCAAATAATAACTGGAGGAAACTCTATGTTAATGGGTCAAATGAAAGAAAGAGGACCAGAAAAATTCCTAACTAGACTTACATTCATAATGGGATTCTTATTTATCGCAATTTCATTATTCTTAAGTATATAAACTATATCTTAAAACGAGTGAATATTGCACATAAAAATCATTAAAGTGAATTAAAAAACAAATAGTTATTAATTAATCTATTTGTTTTTTTATGCCTATATAGTATAATAAACATAGTAAGGAAGAAGATATATGAAAGAAAAAGTATTAAGTGTTTTTAATCATTCTAATAATAAAAAATTAGATCCAATAGATATAATCAAACATATAAAGAAGGATTATACATCAGAAGATATTAAAAGTCTTCTAGAAGTTTTATATGAGCTAGTAAACGAAGGACAGTTAATTTCCTGCAAAAAGAATACTTTCAAGCTAGCTACAGATGAATACTTTAAAGCTAAAGTAGAAGTAGTTGCTTCAGGAAATGCATGGGCACTAATAGATAAAGAAGATGATTTATTTATTGATAAAAGAAATCTTCAAGATGCTCAAAATGGTGACACATGCTTACTTGAAAAATTTGTAACAAGAGATGGATTAGAAGCAAGAGTTAAAAGAGTTCTTGAAAGAAGTCTACCACTTGCTGAAGTATGTATAGAAAATAATGTAACCTATGTTAAACCACTAAAACCATATAAACTAAATATTATTCTTGAAGAAAGCGATATTCCTCTAGTTGAAGGAGAAATAGTATCTTTAAGAAGTACAAGACAAGATAAAGATGATATATATGCTAAAGTAGATAAAAAAATAGGTCATAAAAACTCACCAGACATAGATACTCTAGAAATAATGGCAGAAATGGAAGTACCTACTGGATTTTCTAAAGAAACTGAAGAAGAAGTAAAACATTTACCTACTGAAGTAACTAAAGAAGAATTTAAAGGAAGAGTAGATTTAACTAATGAAGAAATCTTTACAATAGATGGAATAGATACAAAAGATATAGATGACGCTATCAGTTTAAAAATGCTAGATAATGGAAACTATGAATTAACAGTATCTATAGCTGATGTTACTTCTTATGTTAAATGGAATAGTGCCACTTTTAAAGATGCCTATAACAAAGGTAATTCTACATACATGGCAGATAAAGTAGAGCCTATGCTTCCAATAGAATTATCAAATGGTATATGCTCACTTAATGAAGGGGTATATAGAAAAGCAGTATCATGCAAAATGGAAATAAATGAATATGGTAATATCCTAAATAAAAGTATATTCCCAAGCGTTATTAAATCTAGAAAAAAGATGAATTATGATGACGTTAACAAAGTATTAAAAGGTGAACACGTAGAAGGATATGAAGAATTTAGAGAAACTCTTCTTAAAATGAATGAATTATCTAAAATACTTAAGCAAAACAAAAGAGAAAGAGGAGAAATTGAATTTGCCTCTGATGAAATAAAACTAATAGTAGATGAAAACGGAAAAGTAAAAGAAATAAAGAAATATGAAGAAGGAGAAGGACAAACTCTAATTGAACAATTCATGATAGCTTCAAACGAAAGCTCTATTGATCTTTTAACAGAAGTTAGTGATTATGGAATCTATAGAGTACACGCAACTCCTACACCTAAAAAAATAGAAGAGTTCCTAAAGCTTATGAGTGCTCTAGGATATACTCTTAAAGGTAAATTTGATTATTCTGATATGTCAAATAAGAATATACAAAAAATAATAAGTACAATAAAAGGTACAAAAGATGAAGAAATACTAAGTAAGAAACTATTAAGAAGCATGCAAAAAGCCGTATATTCTCCAGAAAATATAGGCCACTATGGACTAGGAAGTAAAAAGTATACACATGAAACTTCTCCAATAAGAAGATTTTCTGACTTACTTCTTCACTATATGATTAAAGTAGCTATATTTAAAGAAAACATTGGTGTTAGTTTAGATGAAATAGCAAGAGGTCTTTCTGAAGCATGTGAACACATAAGCATGACTGAAAGAAGAAGCGATGAATGTGAATACGAAGTAGAAGACATGAAAATAGCAGAATACATGGAAGACCATATAGGAGACATATATGATGCTAAAATAGATACAATTAACAAAAATGGATTCTTTGTAGTAACAAGTAACTATGTAGAAGGATTTGTAAACTATGAAGATCTAAAAGGATACTTTAACTCATCTGAAGACTTTACTCTTGTATACGCAAGAAAAGGACAAGTAGCATTTAATCTAGGACAAAAAATAAAAGTAAAATGTATAAATGCATCTAAAGAATTAAGACATGTTGATTTTACAGTAGTGGGGCTTGAAAGATGGAAATAGTAAATAGAAAAGCTAGATTCAACTATGAAATAATAGATGAAATAGAAGCTGGAATAGAACTTAAAGGCACTGAAATAAAAAGTATTAGAAAAGGTTCAGTTTCATTAGATGACTCATATGCTAGAATAAAAAAAGGTGAAGTATATTTAACTAATACATATATTGCTAAATATGAAGAAGGTAATATATTTAATCATGATGAAAGAAGAGAAAGAAAACTACTTCTTCATAAAAATGAAATAAATAAACTTTCTAAGCAAATAGAACTTAATAAATATACACTAGTGCCTCTAAAAGTTTATATAAAGAATAATAAAGCTAAAGTTCTTTTAGCTCTAGCAAGAGGTAAAAAACTTTATGATAAAAGAGAAACAATAAAGAAAAGAGACTTAGAAAGAGAAAATAGGTATTAAAGCAGTTTTTATGCTGCTTTTTTATTTACTATTTGTACAATAAATGCTACAATATACTCAATGAAAGGCGGTGACCTCTAGATGAAAAAAGAACTAACTGAACTTGATAAAATAGATGTAAGTAATATAAAGAGAATGTTTTATAAAGACTTTGATAACTTAACAGTACTAACTAAAAAAGAAGAAAGAATACTAATTAAAGAAAGTCAAGAAGGAAACATGAAAGCTACTAACAAATTAATAGTTCATAATCTAAAATTAGTAAGGGGCATTGCATTAAAATATAAAAAAGCAGGATTAGATGAATTGGATCTTATAGAAGAAGGAATACTTGGTTTATATGTAGCTATAAAGAACTTTGATTTAAATAGAAAAGAGAAACTATCTACATATGCTACTCCAAACATTACATCATATATTCAAAAATTTGCCCAAAAGAATACTAAAGCAACTAAGATGTCATGGCATGGTAATACAATTATAAATAAATTCAATAAGTTTATTAATGAATATAAAAAAGAATATGGTAGACTTCCTTCAAGAAGTGAAGTAGCTAAAGCTTTAAATATAAAAGAAAAGAAAGTAAGAGAACTAGAAGTAACATCACTTAATTCTATAAGCCTAGAAACATATATAGATGAAGATGAAGAAAAAACTATAAAAGATAATGTAGCAGACTCTACTTATAATCCAGAAGAATTAGTAGTTAATAAATTAACTAAAGAATCTTTAAAGAATTTATTAAACATTATAAGAGGAATGAATACACTTTCAGAAAGAGAAAAAGATATTCTTCTATATAAATGTGGATATACTACAGGGAAAGAATTAACATTTGAAGAAATAGCCAAAATATATGGTGTTAGAAGACAAAGAATAAATCAAATACATAGCAAAGCAATAAAAAAAATATTATTATCCAAAGAAGCAGAAAAACTAGCTTATTTAACAGATAATCCAGAAGCTGCATTAAAACTAATAAAAGAAGCAAGAAAAAACAGATAAAGGTTTGACTTAAAAGCCATAATATGATAAAATTACTACGTTTGTAGAAAATCTTTCTCTACAACCGCACAGAAAAGGTTTATAAGCGTAGACACCTTAATGGCGAGTCTTATTGAAGGAGGAATAATAAATGAAAGCAATATTTGTTACTGGTGGAAAACAATATTTAGTTAACGAAGGAGATATCCTTTATGTTGAAAAACTAGATAATGAAGTAAACACTGACGTTGTTTTTGACAAAGTTTTATACTTAAACGGTGAAATTGGTGCTCCATATATTAATGGTGCTACAGTAACTGCTAAAGTACTTAAACATGGTAAACAAAAGAAGATAGTTGTATTCAAATACAAAAATAAAACTAAATCTTCAAGAGTTAAACATGGTCATAGACAACCATATACTAAAATTGAAATTAAAAAAATTGGTAAGTAATTATGATTAAAGCTTATTTTAAAAAAGAAAATAATATAATTACTAGCATAAAAATAGAAGGCCATGCTATGTATGATAAATATGGGAAAGATATAGTATGTGCTGGAGTAAGTACTAGTTTAATAGTTACTGTAAATGCAATTCTTAGATTTGACAAAGAAGCAATCTCTTATAGTCAAAAAGAAATGTTTACTCTAGAAAATATAAAGAAAGATAATATAACTAATACATTATTATTAAATCTTTATGAATCATTAAAAGAACTAGAAAGTACTTACAAAGATAATATTAATATTGAGGAGGACTAATAGATGAAATTTATGATTTTAGATTTACAACTATTCGCATCTAAAAAAGGTGTTGGTTCAACTAAGAACGGTAGAGACTCTGAAGGTAGAAGACTTGGTGCTAAGAAAAGCGACGGAGAATTTGCTAAAGAAGGAAATATCATTTATCGTCAAAGAGGAACTAAAATTTATCCAGGTGTAAACTGTGGAATGGGTAAAGATCATACACTATTTGCTTTAGTAGACGGAATAGTAAAGTATGAAAGAAAAGGAAAAGATAAAAAACAAGCAAGCGTTTATCCTACAAAATAAACGCTTTTCTTTTGAAATAAAATATGCTATACTTTAATAAATCAATGAAGAAGAGAAGTAAGTTTAAAAACGATTTATAGAGAGTCAATGATTGGTGGAAAATTGATAATATGCTTAAACTGAATAACACTTCTGAGTGATATATTGAAATTAAGTAAATATATACGTAAGGAATGCGTTAAATCCTAAAGTGATCTATTTATAGATAAACTGGGTGGTACCGCGGAATCTAAGCAGTGTTTCGTCCCTAAGAGGGAGGACACTGTTTTTTTATATTTAGAAAGGATGATAAAAATGGATTTAAAAGAATTACATGAAAAATATGAAGAATTACTTGGAACACAAGTAACAATATCAGGATGGATTAAAAACCATAGAAAACAAAAAGAATTTGGATTCATAGATTTTTCTGATGGAACATGTTTTAAACATTTGCAACTAGTATATACAAATGAATTAAGTAGCTTTGAAGAAATATCTAAGTATCCAATAGGCGCTGCTATAACAGTAGAAGGTACTTTAATTAAGTCAGAAGGATCAGGTCAAGAATACGAACTTAAAGTAGAAAATATTAAACTAGAAGGAGACTGTGATGAAGATTATCCTCTTCAAGCTAAAGGAAGACCAACAAGAGAATTTTTAAGAGAACAAGCTTATATTCGTCCTAGAACAAACCTATTCCAAGCAGTATTTAAAGTAAGAAGTGTAGCTGCAATGGCTATTCACGAATACTTCCAAAAGAACAACTATGTATATGTACATACTCCTCTTTTAACAACAGCTGCTTGTGAAGACCCTGATCAAATGTTTAAAGTAACAACACTTGATTTAAATAACATCAAAAAAGTAGATGGCAAAATTGATTGGAAAGAAGACTTATTTAACAAAGCAACATATATAACAGGAAGTGGACAACTTCAAGGTGAAACATTTGCCCTAGCATTTAAGAAAATTTATACATTCGGACCAACATTTAGAACAGAAAACTCAAACACTAAAACACATGCAAACGAATTTTGGATGATTGAACCAGAAATAGCTTTCTGTGATCTAGATAAGGTAATGGACATAGAAGAAGAAATGCTAAAGTTCATAGTAAAATATGTACTAGACAAATGTCCTGAAGAAATAGATTTTCTAAACCAATTCGTAGATAACACATTAAAAGATAAGCTAACAAAATTACTTGCATCTAACTTCGTAAGAATAACTCACCACGATGCTATTACCCTCTTAAAGGAAAGTGGTGTAGATTTCGAGTTTACTCCTGACTATGATGATGACATCGCTAAAGAACATGAAAAATATATAACAGAGCACTTTAACAGTCCAGTATTCATAACTAACTGGCCTAAAGAAATAAAAGCATGGTATATGAAAGAAAACGATGATCATAAGACAGTAGCAGCAGTAGATCTAGAAGTACCAGGAGCAGGTGAATTAATTGGTGGTTCTCAAAGAGAAGATAACTATGAAAAACTAGTTGCACGTGCTAAAGAATGTAATGTTGCTATGGAAACAGTAGACTGGTATATGAATCTAAGAAGATTCGGAGGATGTTATCACTCTGGATTTGGAATGGGATTTGAAAGACTAATTATGTATTTAACAGGAGTTGAAAACATAAGAGATGTTATTCCTTATCCAAGAACACCAGGAAGCTGTGAATATTAATTGTAAACTAAAGTAAAATAACTGCAAATCAATTGCAGTTATTTTTATAGCTATGTTATTATATTTCTAGAAAGTAGGTAAACATGAAAAATAAAAAAGGATTCACATTAGTAGAACTTCTAGCAGTAATAGCAATACTAGCAATACTAATGTTACTTATAATGCCAAATGTACTTGGCATGTTCTCTAAAGGAAAGAAAAATGCCTTCAAAGTACAAGTAGGCAATATTGTAGAATCAGCACAAAAACAAATTCAAACAGATACATTAGAAGGAAAAAATATTAATTTATACTGTGAAGGATTAGATGAGTGTGAAGATAGTAAACAACTATCAGTATCAGAAAACGGGGCAAAATACCAAGTAACATTTAATAGAAAAAATAACGTTAAATCAATAGCTATAGAAGATGGTAACTATTGCTATGTGAGCGATAATTATAATGCAAATATAAATGAAGAGGATTTAGTAGAAGGAAAGCCTCTTACATGCATAAATGGAGTATGTGTATGTGAAAATCTAGATCCAGCTAATAATACATATGTATACTGGAATCATACAATTACTTACGGTAGAAGAAGATGCACATATGAAAATGGTAAATGCATTAATTACACAGTAGAAGGTGAATTATTTACAGATAGAACATATCCATCAAATGCATTAACCAGTTATGAAACACTAGGAAATTTGTTCTTTAGAACAACACTAAATAACGGCTACGTTCTAGGACATGAAATATGTGCTAAGAGTACTACTAAAACAACATGTTTTAAGAAAAATGCATTTGATAATATTGAAACGGGTGAGGAATTAAAACCAATACTTATAAGCGCTGGTTTTAACCCATATATGTGCTTACAATCCCAATCTTTAGTCGATAATTCTGTTGTTGGTGGACCTTTTTGTTTTGACAGGACAAATGGAACTTTGGATTTTTTAAAAAGAATGGACGGCAATTTAGTGTTTAATAATGTTGTAAATGGTGTCACATACATATATAATTTAGGCAAGTATTACTATATAGATAAAGGTGAAATAGTAACTATTAATGGTAATACCTATATAAACACAGGAAACGTATATGATAATTTGGAAGACTAAAAGGAATGATTATATGAATAAAAAAGGATTTACATTAGTAGAGCTTTTAGCAGTAATAGCAATACTAGCAATATTAATGTTGCTTATAATGCCAAACGTTTTAAATATGTTTGAAAAAGGAAGAAAAGATGCATTCAAAGTAAAAGTTGAAAGTATAGTTAGAATAGCAGAAAGTCAAAAACAATCTGATTCATTATCAAATAATACTAGAAATTATTACTGCTACAATATTGAAAATATATGTAATAGTGAAACAAAACTAGATACAACAGATACAGACGCTAAATACATAGTAGATTTTGGGCCAAATGGAAAAGTTGATTTTATAGCCGTAGAAGACTCAAACTACTGCTATGTTAATGAATCATATTCTTCAAACATAAATGAAGAAGAATTTGTAAAAAATGGAACACTTTCATGTGATAATGGTGAATGCTCTTGCTTAGGACAGTCTAATACAAATGGCGGAAATAGTCCATATGTATACTGGACAAAAACTGAAGGTGGAAACAACACAGAATATGCACAAGGATCTTACCCATCAACAGCAAAAACAAGACTTAGTGACTTATCTTTAACAAATGGATTAGTACTTATAAGAACTAATAAAGAAACAGTAGAGCATGAAGCGTGTGTATACTATAATGGAAAATTAGCTTGTCAAAAACCAAATGGATGGGTATCTTCCGATAGAACTGGTAGCGCAACATTAAACAAATTAATACAAAATGTTGAATCATCTTTAGGAATAACAGTAGATGAATCTCTAACAAGTTATGACACAAGTTACGTATCACTTCGTATAGGTGATTCTGAAAACATATACGGAGGATTCTGGGTATATAATTATTCAGCCAAAACTAGGGTACTTCAGTTTTCTAATAGTGACCATTGTGACTTATATAATGATGGAATTGCAGCATGTGGGCCAATAGAAACTGTATATAACTAGTATCAAACTAAGTACAGTTATTAATTGACTATAACAGCCTCAGTATGATATAATTATCATGCATGGGGCTGTTTTGATTCGACAGGATAGTCGTGCACGTGGGTTCAAGTAGTAGGGATACTATAAATCCAACAATTTAAATAACCGGAAACGATTATAATTTCTCACCTGTTTTTGCCTAATTAAGGTCTAGGGTGGCTCACTTTTCTCTTTGTTCACGAGAGAAAGGCTGGGTTCATAAAAGTGAACTATATTATTTAGGTGTCTATACTAAATAAAGAATATTTATAGTCTTAGAAAAGTTAGGGAAGGCTAGCAATCCATATAACTTTTTGAAATCTGAAACTAGCTAAACTTGTAATTAAAGACCTGCGCAGCTGGTATTTTGGACACGAGGTCATTCCTCGTCAGCTCCACCAAAAAGAAGAGTAAGCACTAATGAGTGCTTTTTTATTGCTAAGAAAAGTGTGCTATGTTATAATAAAACGCATTAAGAAAGGATGTATTAAATATGATATTAAGTAACTTGCGCGTAGTACGTGATTATGCCATGGCAAGAGCAGAATATAAAAGATTGTTTCAAATGCATCACGATTTAATGTGTGAATATGTTAAACTAAGAGAAAATATGGGCGAAGAATCTAAAAAGTATATAACTGATTTAGAAGTATTAATTGACTCTGTCAGAGAAGAATTTAACCTAGCAGTAAAAGAACTTGATACTGCAGAAAGAAGATATAATAATCGTATAATGATGGCGTCAACTGAAGAACTAAAAGAATTATTATCAGAAGTAACAGCTTTAATAGGTGAAGTTGATGAGAGCATCAAATCATTAAAATATGTAAAAGTATCAATAAACAATAATGGAAGAAAATCATTAGTAGCTAAAGAATATATTAATGAAAGATTAGCAGCTATGAAAAGATATAAAGAAAGCTGCATTGAAAGAAAAAAAGAAATTAAATTTACTATTGAATCGACTCAAGAAAGAACAAAAAGGAGTAGGTAATATGGAAAACATAGTATTAATAAAAAATATGTTGGATGTTGAATATAGATGCTCATGCTTAGAAAAAAAGATAGAAGATGAAATTCAAATGTCTATAAGTATTAATAACAAAGAAGCACTTGAAAAGAAAAAACTAAGCATAGAAGATCTAAATAATCAAAAAGATAAATTAGACTTATATTTAAAAACACTAAGAGAAGAATACTATGTTTTATTGGGGCATTTATCTACAGAGGGTTTAATTAAACTAGAAAGTTTAGTTGGAAAAGAACAAACAGTTGCAGAAAAAACAATGGTAGAAAATAAATCTATAATAAAATGGATATCTAACAAAGCTAAGGAATCATATAAAAGTGAAAACTTTAAAGATGAAGCATATTATAGTTCTATAATAAGAAAATATAAAAAAGAAACAGATGAATTAGAAGCTAAAGATAAAATGTATAGAATTGTATTTGATGAAATTCTTAAAGAAATTACAAGTAGAAACACACTAGATAAGAGTATACAGTAAAATGTAAACTCTTTTTATTTGTTAAAATAATTAAGTTAATTATGAATTATAATAATACTAGAGGAAGTGTAGTATATGAAAAAACCACTAAAAATAATTTTAGGAATATTAGCTTTAATAATAATTGCAGCAGGAGCTTTTATAGGCTATAAAACATTTATAGACAAAAAGCCAAAAGAAAGTACTCCAGAAAAAGAAAAAGAACCTGTAGTAGTAAAAAAATTAAAAATATTTGATGAAGACAGCACTGATAGATCAGTAGCTGTTATGATAAATAACAATCATAATGCATGGCCTCATGCAGGGCTTCAAGATTCATATTTAAACTATGAAATAATAGTAGAAGGTGGAATAACAAGAATAATGGCTTTATATAGCTCTCTTGATAAAATGCCAGAAAAAATAGGATCAGTAAGAAGCTCAAGAATATACTTTTTAGATTATGCACTAGAAAATGATGCAATATATATTCACTGGGGAGGAAGCACAGAAGCTTATAATGATATGGACTCTTTAAAAATGGATCACTTAGATGGAATATATTATGAGGGGACTTATTTTTATAGAGAATCAGGACTTAACAGAGCATATGAACACACTGGATTCACTAAAGGATCTTTAATTAAAAAAGGAGTAAACGCTAGTGGATTTAGAACAACATCTGACAAAGGTAAATTATTTAAATACTCAATAGATGAAATTAATCTAAATGAAAAAGAACTATCTAAAAAAGCAGATCATATAGATATTGAATATTCTAATTATCAAACAACAAAATATGATTATGATCCTGAAAACAAAGTATATAAAAGAAGTATGGCAAATGGTTATGGTGAAACAGAAGCTCATACAGACATTGATACAGGAAAACAATATACTACTAAAAATATAATAGTATATGAAGTAGAAAACCACTCATATGATAGATATGGAAGGCAAGCTCTTACAAATATAACTAGTGGAGAAGGATATTATATAACTAATGGTTATGCTTATCCTATAACTTGGGAAAAAACATCAAGAGCAGGAAAAACAGTATATAAATATAAAGATACAAACGAAGAAATAAAACTAAATGATGGAAACACTTGGGTACAAATAATGCCTAAAGGTAAAAACTTATCAATTATTGGTAATACAAACCCATCTGAAGAATAAATTATATTGAAATATTTATTATATTTTGATAAAATTAAATTAACATAAGGAGAGGATAAAAATGGAAAATGTGATGAATTTCTTAGCAGAAAACTATATATGGTTCTTTGTAGCAGCAGGTGTTCTTCTATTTGCTTTAGTAGGATTTTTAATCGAAGGAAAGAACAAAAATAAATCTGAGTTTAAAGGAGAAAGTATAAACGCATCTGAGCCAGTAGCGCCAGCAGCTCCTGTAAAGGAAGAAAGTAATGAAGAAATACTTGATTTTGAATCAAATGTACCAAATCTAGAAGAAGTAGTAATAGCTAATCCTGAAAATGTAGAAAATATAAATGTTGAAAGTGCCCCAGCACCTGAAACCGTTGCTTTTGAAACACCAACTTTAGAAGAAACACCAGTTAACCCAGAACTTGAAGCAGCAAATACTCAAGTAGCTGAAGCTAAACTAGAAGAAATTAACCCTGAACAAAATAATAATTAATTCGTAAAGAAATGTGTTAAAAATAATAAAAGATATAGTAAATATATCTTTTTTATTATATAATTACACTGGAAAGTAGAAGGAGGGGTAGTATAGATATGACCCTAAATGAAATATATAACTTATTTACCAAAATACTAGATGTAGCTATTCTTTGGTTAATATTTTATTACATTCTTAAATATATTAAAAATAATGTTAAATTAACTCTAATATTTAAAGGACTGTTAATAGTAATAGCTCTTAAGTTTTTAAGTGTTTGGCTAAATCTAAATACAGTAGGTGTATTACTGGAATATGTTATAGATTACGCACCACTAGCCCTTGTAGTAATATTCCAACCTGAAATAAGAAATGTACTTGAAAGCATTGGGAGAAGTCAACTTCTAGGAAGACATAAAGTACTTACTGTAGATGAAAGAGAAAAAGTAGTCTATGAAATAATGCAAGCAGTAGAATATTTAAGAAAAAATAGAATCGGAGCATTAATGGTAATTGAAAGAGACTATGGGCTAAATCAATACATAGAAAACTCAACTAAATTATATGCAGACGTATCTTCTGAACTATTAATAAGTATATTCTTCCCTAATAACCCTTTACATGACGGAGCAGTAATACTTCAAGGAGATAGAATAACATGTGCAGGAAGCGTTCTTCCTACAAGTTTAAATCCAAGTATATCTAAAAGATTAGGAACAAGACACAGAGCAGCTTTAGGTATATCTGAAATATCTGACGCTATAGCTTTAGTAGTAAGTGAAGAAACAGGAAGAGTAAGTTTAGCAATAGAAGGAGACTTAAAATACAACATGACACTAGAAGACATGAGAATGACATTAATTGAAGAATTAACTCCTCATAAAGAAACTTTCTATGATGCAGATGAAATAGAAGAAACTCCTATAGAAGAAAAGGAGGAAAAAGAAAATGAAGGACAATAAGAAAGATAATATACTAGTAACAGTGTTCAAAGCAATTATTGGCTTCTTTGATAAAATATTAATAACTCCAATAAGTAAAATAGCATATTTTATTAAAGATAAATTCAAAGTAAGAGTTGGACTAGTAGATAAAATACTAAATCAACCAACAGTGCTTTTATACATATCACTACTTCTAGCATTCATGTGTTTTCTATTTATAGATAGTGAAACAACAGCATTAACAGATACCAAAAGTGACGTAATAGCAAACGTAGATGTAGTAAGTGAATACAATGAAGAGGCATTTGTAATAGAAGGTCTTCCAACAAAAGCAGATATATTCTTAAGAGGAAAATCTGGTGAATTATATCTAGCAAGACAACTAGGAAATCATAGAATTTCTGTAGACCTTTCAGATTTAGATGCAGGAACACATAAAGTATCATTAGAATACAATAATCCTGTTAAAAATCTAAAATATACACTAAGCCCAGGAGAAGTAACTGTAGTTATTTATCCAAAAGTAAGTGAAGTAAGAACTCTATCAATAGATGTAATTAACACAGATAAACTAGATCAAACACTAGTTGTAAGTAACGTTCTTTTAGATAGAGATGAAATAATAATTAAAAGTTACAAAGAAAAACTATCTACAATTGCTAATGTAAAAGCAATTGTGGATGTAAATGCAATAAGTGCAAAAGAAAGTGGAACATATACTCTAGAAAATGTAAAACTAGTAGCGTATGATGAAAATGGTAGTGAAGTGGACGGAATTGAAGTAGTACCAAGTACTGTAAAAGCAACTGTAACTATAACATCTCCATCTAAAACAGTTCCACTTAAGATAGTACCAACTGGAGAAGTAAGACCAGGAAGTGCAATATCATCTATAACTTCATCAGTAACAAATGTAACTGTATATGCAGACGAAGTAGTATTAAATGACTTAAACTACATTGAAATAAATATTGATGTAACTAACCTTTATGAAAATAAAGTATATCAAAAAGTTATTAATAAACCTTCTGGTGCAAGAAGCATAAGCGAAACAGCAGTAACAATAAATGTTAAGATGGAAGAAGAAACATCAAAAGAATATGAAAATATTACAGTTGTAACTGAAGGACTTAAAGAAAATTTAAGAGCAAGTGCAGCCAGTGAAAATGATGCTAAAGTAACAGTCGCAGTAAAGGGTGTTAAGAGTCTTCTTGATAAATTAGAGTCTTCATCAATAAAAGCATACGTTGATTTAAGCAATATTACTGAACCAGGAACATATTCTGTACCTGTATATGTATCAGGTGAAGATGTTAAATTCACTTACACAAGTAAAACAAAAACAATTCAGATAATAGTCACAACTGAATAAACGTTGACAAAGTTTTCCTTATATTCTAAAATTGAATTTAGAAAGGAAAACTTTTTTAATGGAGGTAAAAAATGAACAAAGATGAACTAAAAGAAAAATATGATGCTAAGAAAAAAGAACTTGAAAGCAAAAGAGCAGCTCTAGCAAAAGAAAGAGAAATAGAAGAATCAAAAAAGTCAGACGCACTAGTAACTTGTAGAGTATTATTTATATCTGCTCTAGACAAGATTTATATTGGAATTTTACTATTATTCCTAGCAGTAATAACATTTATTAACTTTAAAGGAGACTTTGGAGCACTTAACTATAACTTCTTTGGTAGACTAGGAAAAGAGATTCTTTATTTAATAGGATTATTCATATTATATCTATTTATGAATTACCTATATAAATGCGTAAGTAAAACTATGTTATGCTTAACAAAAAATGAAGTATATAAAGAAAAGTATTTACCATTTAAAAGAAGAGAAATATCTATTCCTCTTAATAAAATAACTGGAGTATCAACTAACAGAGTATTTTATATATTTAGATCAGTAACAATCCATCAGTATGGAAAACTACCAATGATATTCTTTACATGGAACAATAAAGAATTTAAAGACAAACTAACTGAACTAATTACTACTGAAAAAGATGGTATTAAAAATGCTTACAAAAATAAGAATTTATTAACAAAAGATAGCAAACTATTAAAGATAATAGCTCTAGCATTAGCAGGAGTAATTGTTCTTCTAAGTATTATTAGATTCTTCGGTTATATGGCTAACACTGAAAGAAAAATATCAGGAACATATGAATATGGAGATAAAAAAATAGTACTTAAAAAAGATGCTACATGTGATATCACAAGTCTAAGTAAGTTTGATATATTATCTTGCGAATGGAGATATGACGAAAAGAAAGATGAAATAATAGCAGCATATGAATATAGACGTACATCAGACTATTTTGGAGATATCACAGAATATAATTATTTCACATTCAAATATAGTAAAGATAAAAAGACACTTACTTACGATGGTAAAACATACAAAAAGTAATAATAAAATACAAGAGATAATCTCTTGTATTTTTATTTTCTAGCAGTTTCCTCAAAAGGCATAACTAAAAGACCTATGTTAATAATGCCGGATAATCCTACAAATGTATAGATAACATTAGTAAGAAGAGTATTAACTCCAAATATAGCCTCTACTAAATTAAAACTAAAAAGTCCTACAAGGCCCCAGTTAATTGCGCCTACTATAACTAAACAAAGGCATATTTTTTGTAATGTCTGCATAATCCCTCCTTATGTTTATATAGTAAACAAAAAACAATAAATTATGCATCATATTTTTATACATAAAAAATATACTTAACTAGAAATAATTAAAGGAGGTTATTTTGAAAAAAATATTAATTGCTTTATTGAGCATAATCTTAATAAGTGGTTGTTCAAAAAATAATAATGTATTAGGTGAAATAGAAAAGAGTATAGAAGGTTTATATTCATATCATTTAGTTGGAGATCTTACTATATATCAAAATGATGACAAGTATAGTTACAAAGTAGATGTATCTAATAAAGAATCATACTATAGAGTATCTTTAATAAACAAGAATAATAGCCATGAACAAATAATACTAAAAAATGAAGAAGGAGTCTATGTAGTAACACCTTCACTAAATAAAAGCTTTAAATTTCAAAGTGAATGGCCAGTAAATAGTTCCCAATCATATATATTAAAATGCCTACTAAACGATATCAAAAAAGATAGCGAAAGAACTATAATGACAAAAGAAGAATACTATGAAATAAGTGCTAAAGTGGATTATCCTAACAATGCACAGCTAAAAGAAGAAATAATAAAGTTTGATAAGAAAACTTTTCTTCCTAAAGAAGTATATGTAAAAGATGAGAATAACTCTATAGCTTTAGAAATGAAAATTACACTTATAGAAGCAAATAAAAAATATGAAAGTGATTACTTTAAATTATCAAATAATATTAAAGAAGATATATCAAAGGAAACATCAACCACTCTTGATTCTGTAGTATACCCAATGTATTTACCTGCAGGAACTACTTATTCAAAAGAAGAAATGCTAAAAGAAGAAAATAGTGAAAGAGTAATACTAACATATAAAGGAGAAAAACCTTTTACACTAATAGAAGAAAAAGCTAAAAGGAGTGAAAACCATCAAACTGTAAATACTACAGCTCAAATAGTAATGTATAAAGGGGTAGTAGGTGTATTAACTCCAACATCTCTAACTTGGTCAGAAAGCGGAACAGAGTTTTACTTAATTGGAGAAGATTTATCTCAAATGGAACTACTTAAAATAGCGTCATCAACTTCAAGCACTCCAATAACAAAATAAAAAAGTGTCCTTGTTAAAAATCATATAATGTGGTATATTAATTTCGAGGTATTTAATATGGCAAAGGCAAAAAAGAAAACAAACAAAAAAATTACTAACAAAAGTGCAAAAGTAGCACCTAAAAAAACTACTAAAAAAGTAGAAACTAAAAAAGAAATAGTAAAAGAAGAAAACACTTCAAAAGTATTTAAAGATTTTACTCTATTAGTAATAATATTACTTGGTGTATTCCTAGTTATATATGGACTAACTCTAGGTGCTCATAAACTAGGTTGGTTTGATAATAGATACACTAAACCAGAACTAGAAGAAGCTAAAATAGACTATGAAAATATAAATGCAGGAACTATGTTTAAAAGAGAAGAAAAAGAATACTTTGTATTAATAGGTGATTTTAGTGAAAATAGTTTATATATTAACCAAATAGTATCAAACTATAAAGCTAAAGAAAAGGCTCTAAAAGTATATAAAGTAGACTTATCTAATGGAATGAATAGTTACTTAAAAGGAGAAAAATCTATAACTAATTATTCATACCCACAAGAACTTCAAATAAACGATTATACACTAATAAAAGTAGTCAATAATAATAATGCTGCATCATATGTAGGAGTAGATAAAATAAGTGAGGTACTTAAATAAGTCCCCACTTATTTTTTTATCTAATAAAGACAGTAAATTACTTGAAATAAAACTATCTTTAATATACAATAATTTTAGGTGAAAATGATGAGCGAGAATACACTATTACCAGCAGATATATATGTAGTAATAAATAGAAGTTTATTAACTGAAAACGATAAACTTGTTTTAAACATGCTATATATGCCTATAATAGGATCAGATGCAGTAATGCTATATAATTCTCTATATAATGAACTAAAAGTATCCAACTTTATGAGTAGTGAATTAACTCATCATCATTTACTAACTAATCTAGGAACCAATATAAGACTATTAAAAGATTCAAGGATAAAACTAGAATCAGTAGGTCTTCTAAAAACATACGTTAAAGAAGGCAGTGTTAATAATTATATATATGAATTATATAGTCCTTTATCTATAAGTGAATTCTTTAATCACCCAATATTTAATAATGTACTTTATACAAACGTAGGAAAAGATGAATATACAAGAATAAAGAATTACTTTAAAGTACCCAAAGTAGATTTAAGTGAGTATAAAGATATAACTAGTAAATTTGACATGACTTTTAAAAGTCAAAATTATACTAACTTTGATATAGAAAACAATGATGAAATAGCCTCTAAAATAAAAAGAGAATTATCTTATGAATCATATTTTGATTTTGATGCATTTATAAGTAGCTTTCCAAAGAATTTACTTAATGATAAAGCGCTTAATAAATCAGTAAGAGAATTAATAAATCATCTAGCATATCTATATAGAGTAGATGCATTAACAATGGCTGACATTGCTAAAGTAAGCATAAATGAAAAGGGACTAATAGACAAAGATGAATTAAGAAAAAATATAAAGAAATATTATGAATTTAATAATAATGGTAAAACACCATCACTAATATACAAAAAAGATGTAGCGAAGATATCAAAAAATGAAAATACTCAGTCAGAAAAGAAAAAACTAATAAAAGTATTTGAATCCACTTCACCTTATGATTTCTTAAAAAGTAAATATAAAGGGGCTAAACCAACAACAAGAGATATGAACATACTTGAAATGTTATTAGTAGATATTAAACTAAATCCATCTGTAGTAAATGTTCTTATAGATTTTACATTAAAAACACAAGACAATCGATTAGTAAAAGCATTTGTAGAAACATTAGCAGGCGAATGGAAAAGAAACTCAATAGAAACTGCAGAAGACGCTATGGAATATGCAGGTAAGCAATATAAAAAACTAAAAAAAGTAAAAGAAGAGAAAACAGAAAAGAAAGAAATTAAAGAAGAAAAAGTATCTAAAATACCATCATGGCTTTCAGATAATGTGTCTAAAAAGGAAATAGCAAAAGAAGAAAAAGAAGAACTAGAAGATTTTCTTAAGGAGTATGTATGAGAGAAATAAAAGATATTACTAAAAATAAAAAAGATTTAAAAATGGATGTCTTAAGATACTTTGATGAAGCTATGGAAGACAATAAATTTGCATCTTTATGTAGTAAACTTAAAATGGATAAAAAAGAATTGGCTAAATATACAACTAAATTACAAAAGACAGTATGCGATATAAAAGGATGCGAAGGTTGTAAAGGACTTCACTGTTGTAATAAAGATTACCCTGGATACATAGAATATCCATCTAACAAAGATGGAGAATTAGTTTTTATCTATACACCATGTAAATACAAGAAAAAAGAAGAAAGCTCTAAAAGTAAAGTGGTGTACTATGAAATGAATGAATCACTAAAAACAGCTAGACTAAAAGAAATACTAGTAGATGATCAAAATAGAGTAGAGGCTTTAAAGTATATAAAGAAGTTTATGAAAGAATATCCTAAAGTTAAAGGAATGTATTTATATGGATCATTTGGAAGCGGTAAAAGCTATATGATAAATGCAGTATTAAATGAGTTAAGCTTAAAAGGTGAAAAATGTATCAGTGTTTATGTCCCATCACTTTTAAGAAAGCTAAAAGATTCATTCGATAATAAAGACTATACATATAGACAAGTATTTACTGACTTAGAAACTGCAGATGTACTTTTACTAGATGATATAGGAGCAGAAAATAACACAGACTGGTCAAGAGATGAAGTACTATCTAGTCTACTTCAAAGTAGAATGGATAATAAAAAAATAACATTTTTCACTTCTAATTTAGATATAGATTCTTTAGATGAACACTTAAGCAAAACTAAAAGCGGAGTAGATAAATTAAAGTCTAGAAGAATAATAGAAAGAGTTCTAGAACTATCAACACCTATATCTTTAATAAGTGATGATAGAAGAAATAGCAAAGAACCTTTACAGTAAAATTAATGCAAATCATTTGATAAAAAAGCAATAGGTGATATACTTAATAAGGAGATGATAACAAATGAATTATAAAAAAGTAGTAGTAGCAGGAGGAGGAGTTCTTGGAAGTCAAATAGCTTTCCAAAGTGCTTACAGTGGATTTGATGTAACAATACTTACACATGATGAAAACACAATTCCTGAAATAAATACAAAGATAAATAATTTAATTAAAACATATATAGATGCAATTAATCTAATGGATAAAGATAAATCAGAAACATCAAAAAACTGGTGTAGAGGTTTATCTTCAGTAGAAGATTTTGACAAAGATAAATGTATTGAAAAAGTTAATAATATTAATATTAAAATAACTACTTCTCAAGAAGAAGCACTAAAAGATGCAGATTTATTAATTGAATCAATTACTGAATTATTTGATGTTAAAGCTTCTTTCTATGAAGGAATAAGTACTAAATTAGAAGAAAAGACAGTAGTGGTAACAAACTCTTCAACTCTTTTACCTTCTAAGTTAGCAAAATATACAAAAAGACCTAATAAGTATTTAGCAATGCATTTTGCTAACACTATATGGAAAAACAATGTAGCAGAAATAATGAAACATGAAGATACTGATCCAGTATACTTTGATGAAATAATTGAATTTGCAAAAGCAATAAGAATGATTCCACTTGCAGTAAGAAATGAAAAATCAGGATACTTACTAAACTCATTATTAGTTCCATTCTTACTTAGTGCAATGGATATGCTAGCTAATGATATATCTGATCCAGAAACTATTGATAAAGCATGGACAATAGGAACAGGCGCTCCATTCGGACCTTTCCAAATTCTAGATACAGTAGGATTAGAAACAGCTAAAAATATTGTACTTCAATATCAAAAAGTACCAGACTTATTCGACCCATTATTTAAGAAAATGATGCTTCCATATAACTTTGATGGAATGCTTGATATTATCAATAAATATATGGACGAAGGTAAAACAGGTAAAGCCGCTGGAGAAGGTTTCTATAAATATAATAAATAGGCTTTATTAGTTAAGTAAGTTATAATATAATATATTTAAAGGAGAAAATATGTATAACGAAAACGAAGTAAAATCAAAAATGGATAAAGTAGTAGAAAATCTAGAAAGTAGATTCACTACAGTAAGAGCAGGAAGAGCAAACCCTAACATTTTAAGTGGAATAACAATTGATTACTATGGAAATCCAACACCAATTCAAACAATTGCAACTGTTTCTGTACCAGAAGCAAGACAATTAATGATTAAGCCATTTGATAAAAGCTTATTAAAAGAAATAGAAAAAGCTCTATTTGCAGCTGAACTAGGAATGGCACCAACAAACAATGGTGAAGTTATTTATTTAACTGTACCTGAATTAACAGAAGAAACAAGAAGAAATTATGTTAAACAAGTTAAAGAAATGACTGAAGAAGCTAAAATAGCATTAAGAAATATAAGACAAGATGCAAACAATCAAATCAAAAGGGAAGAATATCCTGAAGATGAAGAAAAGATGTATCTAGACGATGTACAAGAATTAATTGATAAGTATAATTTAAAGGTTGAAGAAAAATATAAAGAAAAAGAAAAAGAATTAATGACTGTATAAGGAAGGATTTATTATGGATAAAATAATAATAGTAGTATTAATAGCATTAATCTTATTAGTAGCACTATATGTAATAGCTGTATACAATAAACTAATAAAACAAAGAAACAGAGTAAAAGATTCATGGGCTCAAATAGATGTTGAACTAAAAAGAAGATTTGATTTAATTCCTAATATAGTAGAAACTGTAAAAGGATATGCTTCTCATGAAAGTGAAACTCTAAAGGGAGTAATTGAAGCTAGAAATAAATTTAATGTTGCTAAAACAAAAGAAGAAGAAATGAAAGCATATGATATGCTAAACACTGGAATTAAAAGTATATTTGCGCTAGCAGAAAACTATCCAGATTTAAAAGCTAATCAAAACTTTTTATCTCTTCAAGACACTCTAAAAGAAACAGAAAACAAAGTGGCAGTATCAAGAAATCTATATAATGATTCAGTACTAACACTAAATAATTTAATAATGGTTTTTCCTTCGAATATAGTAGCTAAAATATTTAATTTTAAAGAAGAAGAATTCTTTAAAATAAACGAAGAAGAAGCTTCTTCTGTTAAAGTGAATTTTTAAGGCTTACTAATAGTAAGTCTTTTTTAAGGAGAAAAGATGAAAAAAGTTATTTTAACAATACTTTTATTATTTATTAATGTAACAGTCCTTAATGCTATTGCAACTAGTAAAGTAGATTATACAGTAGAAAATATAATAGAAAACGTAGACATTAAAGAAAATGGAAACTTACTAGTAAAAGAAGTAATAAAAGTAAAAGGATCATTTAATGAATATATAAGAGATTTAGTATATAAAAATGAAAATCTAATAGACTTTGATCCAGATAATGTATCATTTTCTAATAATAGTATTTATAATGCAGACGATTTAAAACTTATAAAAGTAGGAAGAATAGACAAGTATAATAAAAATATAGACTATGATATATTTGAATACGAAATAACAGACTTTAATGAATGCTCTGACAATAAAAGATGTTATGAACTATCAAAGATAAATAATGGTATATCAATTAAAATGTATAATGAAACATATAAGGGAAGTACATTATTTTATCTTGAATATGAGGTAGAGAACGTAGTAGTTAATCATGAAGATGTAAGTGAGCTTTACTATGCATTCATAGGAAGCAATTTTGATGACACTATTAAACACCTTAACATTAAAGTAAACTTACCAAAAGAAGTAAATGAAACATCTCTAAAAGTATGGGCTCATGGCCCTGCTGATGGAGAGGTAAGAAAAAACTGCCCTAATGAACAAAAATGTGAAGGATTACTTCTATATATAGATAACCTATATAAAGAAACATCAGTAGATGCAAGAATGGTATTTCCAAAAGGATTAGTAAAAGAAGCTAAAAAGAATACACAAGTAGAAGCAGTAGATGGTATATTAAAAGTAGAAAAAGTAAGAGCAGAAGAAATAAATGAATTAAGAATGAAAGAAAAAACTAAAAAAAATATACTACACGTAATAAGTGGACTATATATATGTTTATTATTAGTAATAACTATATATATATTAATTAAACATGACATAGAATATAAAAACACATTAGAAAATGAATATAATAGAGAATTTATTGATGATTATGATGTCACTTTAATAGAATATCTTTTCTCTAAAAGAATTACAGAAAAAGCTTTCTCTACAAGTATACTAAATCTAATTTATAAAAAGAAAATAAGTGTATTAGCAGAAAATGATGATTATATTTTTACACTATTAGATAGAGATAATTTAACTAAAGCAGAAAATGAAATAATTAAATTATTATTTGACATAGTAGCAAAAGGAAAAGAAGTCAAACTATCACAGATTAAAAAATATGCTAAAAAAGTTAATGGTACATCTAGCCCATACTTAAATGGTTATAATAGATGGAAAGACATAGTAACAGATGATGCTATAAAAGAAAACTTCTATGAAAATGCAACAGATATAAAAGTATTTAGTGTATTATATGCATTTTTAGGTTATATACTATGCATAGCGCTAGTAAATAATAATATAATAAGCTTTATTACTCCAATAATATTTGTATCATCAACAGCATTTGGTATATATGCTCTAGCATTTAACAAAAGAACAAAAAGAGGAGCACTTCACTTTTATAAATGGAAAGCATTTAAAAGATTCTTACTAGACTTTGGAAGATTTGATGAAAAAGACTTACCAGAAATAGCGCTATGGGAAAGATACTTAGTATATGCAAATATACTAGGAGTATCTAGTAAACTAGAAAAAGTAATGAAAATGAAATTTAATGAGTATAAGGAAAGCAGAGGATTTAATATAAATGTGTATGACTATATATTAGTCCATAACCTAAACACATCATTAAATAATCAATTAACAAAAACAGTAAGCAGTGCTTATCAAGCACAGTCTCAAGCTATAGCAAGAAGTTCTTCATACAGCTCTGGTAGTGGTTCTGGTGGAGGCTTCTCAGGAGGCTCAGGTTTTGCAGGAGGTGGCGGTGGTGGCCGAGGATTCTAAAATAAAGGAATTTGAAAAAGAAATAAATTATATAAAAAGTGATAGAATAAAAGAAAGTGCAAAAGTATTAATTAAAATGATGCCTGATTACTTCTTTACTGAAGCAGCTTCCTCTACAGGAAAGTATCATCCTGACTTCTCACAAGGAGAAAAAGGGCTTCTAAGACATACAAAAGCAGCAGTCAGAATAGCTAAGGAAATAATTGATACTGAAACATTTGGATGCTTTTATACAAATGACGAAAAAGATTTGATAATACTATCACTAATACTTCATGATTCAGTAAAAAGAGGAGATAATGAAAAATATACAAGAATAGATCATCCTCTTCTTGCTGCCAAATTAGTAGAAGATAATAAAGATAAAACAAAGCTAACTAACGAAGAAGTAGAACTATTAAAAAGCATGATATCTTCACATATGGGACAGTGGAATAAAGACTTTGATGGAAATGAAGTCCTTCCAAAACCACAAACTAAATATCAAAGAATAGTTCACCTATGTGATTTATTATCATCTAAAAAATTCTTAGAAGTAAAATTTGATAAAGATAATAATATAATATATTAACCGTACTTTACAAAGTACGGTCTTTTTGATAAAATACACTTAATTTTATGAAAGGAGGAATAATATGAACCTTGATGAAATAGAATTATCAATTGGCCTTATACTTGAAAAAGGAAGAAATGAAGGCCTTGAAAGAAGTGATTGTAATCATATTAGAAAGTTATATGAAAATCTTATTAAATTAAATCTTCAAGAAGAAGATAGATGGCACAAAGATGTAACTATTTTATACAATATATTAAAAGAATATAAGAAAAGTGGAATATTTACTGGATTTCATATGGATACTGACTATATACTAAAAAATGCATTTATTCTTCCTTTAGTAATGGCTAATAACAGTGAAGCAATAAGAGTAGAAGAAGAAAAAGTATATTTTTACTCTCAATTTGCTCATGATAATAAAGGTTTAATGTTTGTTAATGTAAGAACAAATGAAGTTAAATGCAAAAAAAGTGGTAAACATTATCAAAATATTCCTTACCTTCAAAACATAGAATCACTAAGTAGAATGGAAGCTCCTTTATTAATGTGTTATATATTTAATTATAGGATACCAAAACACACTAAGGAGTTGATGGAAAAATCACAAAAGTATAAAAAGATAATAACTTCAAGTGAATATAAAGAATTACTATATAGAATATTTACAAAAAGTGACCCTCTTCTACATAGTAAGCTAAATGAAATCATAAGAATAGAAAACGATATATATGATGAAAACTTTAAATGCACAGAAGTACCTAATAGGTTATATTTAAAATAAGTACAGCTAATATGTAAACCAGCTGTACTTTTTATTCAATGATACATCTATTTATATTATAATAATAGAGGTGATTTTATGAAAAGAAAAAATGGTTTTACGTTAGTAGAACTTCTAGCAGTTATTGCAATACTTGCAATACTAATGCTTTTAATAATGCCTAATGTACTAGGAATGTTTAGTAAAGGAAAGAAAGAAGCATTTAAAGTTCAAGTAGAAAGTTTAATAAAAACAGGAGATAAGCAAAAACAAATAGATGTAATGAATGGCAAAAACATTGACATTTATTGCAGTGGAGTAAACGAATCATGTAATGATGAAGTTAAACTTGATATATCAGATAATGGCATAAAGTATGTAATAATGTTTGGAAGCGATAATAAAATATCAGGAGTAGCTCTAGAAGACTCTAACTACTGCTTTGTAAAGAGCGGTGATTTATCACAAATAGATGAAGATGAGTTTTCAGAAAATGGAAAGCTAGAGTGTACTACATCTAGCTGTAGTTGTATTGGAGGAAAGACGATAAAGAAAGACCATTATGTTTATTGGTCATACAAAGATACAGAATATCCAGGATTTACTTATTATGCATCAAACGAAGTTCCACCTTTTGCCGTAGAAGATTTCCATATCATAACTGATGAAGTCCGAGGCGAACATGAACATGGGCATTATCCTAACTATTTAATAAGAACTTATATAGACAAAAATGATAATGTATTAGGACACGAAGCATGCGCGTTTTATAATGGCAAACTGACATGTTATCCAGGAAATTATTGGGATACTAATAAAACTATAACACTAAACAAAATTAAAGCACAAATGTTAAATGATCTTGGTGAAGCAGGTATTGAAGGATATTGTAATAATGATGGCATAACTATGAAAGTACCAGATGATTCAGTTAGAATAGATATAGATTATACTGGAACCATATATGTATATGAGGAAAATCCGTATGTAGCTTGCAAAATAGAAAAAAGCGGCAGAGCAATTTGCTACAATTCATAATAAAAAAAATAAACAACTAGCAGTTGTTTATTTTTTTATAAAACTTTGATATAATCTCTTACATGGGAGAGATCTTTATGAATAAAGACAAAATAAGAAATTTTTCAATAATCGCACACATAGATCATGGTAAGAGTACTCTAGCTGATAGAATACTTGAGATTACTCATGCAGTAGATAAAAGAGAAATGAAAGAACAACTACTAGATAATATGGATCTTGAAAGAGAAAGAGGAATAACAATTAAATTAAATGCAGTAGAGCTTAAATATAAAGATTATACTTTTCACTTAATAGATACACCAGGTCATGTAGACTTTTCTTATGAAGTAAGTAGAAGCTTAGCTGCATGTGAAGGAGCAATTCTTGTAGTTGATGCAACTCAAGGTATAGAAGCCCAAACACTAGCTAACTTATATCTTGCTATGGAAAACGATTTAACAATAATCCCAGTACTTAATAAAATAGATCTTCCAAATGCTGACCCTGAAAGAGTAAAAGATGAACTTGTACAAACTATAGGATTTGATAGAGATGAAATCCTTTGTGTAAGTGGAAAAACAGGCGAAGGAGTAGAAGCACTGCTAGATGAAGTAATAAAAAGAATACCTTCTCCTAAAGGAGAAGATAAACCATTAAGAGCTCTTATATTTGATAGCTATTTTGATAGTTATAAAGGTATAGTTGCTCTTATTAGAGTAGTAGATGGTAAATTAAAACTACATGACAAAATAAAAATGAAAGCAACTGGTGCAGTATATGAAGTACTAACTATGGGAAAACATACTCCAAAGGATAGCTCTAGAAACGAACTATCAGCAGGTGAAGTAGGATATATAACAGCGTCTATTAAATCAATAGAAGATGTTAAAGTAGGAGACACTATTGTACTTGAAGAAAATGATGCTCCAGCACTAAGCGGATATAAAGAAGTAAAACCAATGGTTTACAGTGGACTATATCCGATAGATAGTTCTAAGTTTGAAAACTTAAAAGAAGCTCTTCAAAAATTAAAATTAAATGATGCATCACTTATGTTTGAAATAGAAAAATCAGATGCTTTAGGTTTTGGATTTAGATGTGGCTTTCTAGGACTTCTTCACATGGAAATAATAGAAGAGAGAATAGAAAGAGAATTTAATATTGAATTAATAGCAACTTCTCCATCAGTAGTATATGAAGTTGAAATGACTAATGGAGATGTTGTATATATTGATAGCCCAACTAAAATGCCTGAAGAACAAAAAATCAAAACAATTAAAGAGCCTTATGTAAAAGCAAATATATTCGTACCAAATGAATATGTAGGAAGCGTAATGACTATTTGCCAAGACAAAAGAGGTAAATACATAAATAATGTATATGTAGATTCTAAAAGAGTAAATGTTATATATGAACTACCACTATCTGAAATAGTATATGACTTCTTTAATAAATTAAAAAGTTCTACAAAAGGATATGCTTCTTTTGATTATGAATTTATAGGCTATAAAGAAAGTAAATTAGTAAAACTAGATATACTACTAAATGGAGACTTAGTAGATGCCTTATCAGTTATAGTACATAAAGATAATGCATATCAAAGAGGAAAAATAATAGTAGAAAACTTAAAAGAAATAATACCAAGGCAAATGTTTACTGTTCCTATTCAAGCTTCTATTGGAACTCGTGTAATAGCAAGAGAAACACTTTCTGCCATGAAAAAGAATGTACTTGCAAAATGCTATGGTGGAGATGTATCTAGAAAAAGAAAACTATTAGAAAAACAAAAAGAGGGTAAGAAAAGAATGAAACAAGTAGGAAGCGTAGAAGTTCCACAAGAAGCATTCTTATCAGTACTTAGTGTAGATAAAAAAGAATAGCATACAAAATATGCTATTTTTTATTCTTGAAAAGGTAAAAAAGTTGATATATAATTTAGGTATAGTAGAGAGGTTGATTATTGTGAAAATGAAAAGAAAAAACAGAGGGTTTACATTAATCGAGCTTTTAGCAGTAATAGCTCTTATTGGATTATTGATGCTTTTAATAATACCTAAAGTATTAAATTCATACGAGGTATCTAGAAAAAAATCTTTTGCAATACAAGTAGAATCTATAAAGAAAGAAGCAGAAAAAAAGTATCAAGCAGATGCTCTTCATTCTAAATCTAGTTCTTTATACTGTGATGAATCTTTTGGCTCACTAGGATGTAGTAAGCTAGATATTCATACTACAGAATTTAACTATTTAGTTGAGCTTGATGATACAGGACATGTAAAAAGCTTATCACTATCTAACGAAAAGTATTGTTACTCAAATGAAGATATGGCTTCACTTACTACAGATATATCCGGTGATGATATAGCAAAAGGAACAGTAGACTGTTCTACTGGATCATGTGTCTGTTTTAGTACAAATGAAAGTGCTAAAGTATCTGTAACAGTAGAAAATGGTAATGTAGATAACTCTACAGTAATAGTTGCTAAAGGAGCTAATGCATTATTTACAATAACACCAGATGAAACATATTCTGTTGAGGATGCCACAGTAACTGGAGGATGTACTTTAGAAGGAAATATATTAACTTACCATAATGCTAAAGGAACTAATACATGTAATGTTAAATTGGCTAAACAAAAATATACTGTAACAATAGCTTGTGATACATGTAGTGGTTCTAGTACAAATCAAAAAATAGAAATAGGAGCTAGTGCTTCTTTCCCAATAGTGCCAGGTGAAGGCTATACTTTAGAAGGAGCAACAGTATCAGGAAGTGGATGCTCACTAGTAGATGGAATAGTTTATATTGAAAATGTAACAGCCGCTTCAGTATGTGAAATAAATTTAAAGAAGAAGGTATATAGTGTTGGAGTAACATGTAATAACTGTACAAGTACACCAGCAACACAGCAAGTAGAACATGCAGAAGAAACAAGCTTTACTATATCACCAAAAACTGGATATACCCTAACAGGTGCAACAGTAACTGGAGGATGCTCATTAAATGCATCAGTTCTATCAATATCTAATGTAAAAGAAAACAAATCATGTATAGTAACACTTCCAAAACAAAAATTCACAGTATCAGTAACATGCACAAATTGTTCAAGTAATCCAACTAGTAAACAAGTTGAATATGGTAGCAGTGGAACATTTACTATTAGTGCATTAGCTAACTACACATTAACAGGTGCAACGGTATCAGGAACTGGATGTAGTTTATCTGGAAGCACACTAACAGCATCAAATGTAACAAGTGCTAGAACATGTACTATAGTAGCGCCACAAGCATGGAAATGTGCTTCAGGAACACTAACACTTGATTCAAGTTTGGGTTCTTCTTCAGGAGGATATGTATGTGTAACAAATGCATCAAGTTATGCTTCATGTAAAAATGGTAATATAAGATGTAAATATGATGCTTACACACTATGGGGATGCGATGCAAACTATAATTATCATCAATATAGTAAACCAGCATTAACTAACCAAAGCGGAGTATTAATTAGTAATTTAGGTAACTGTCCAAACGGAGTATGGGGATGTGCTCAAAACGTTAGAACATGGAAAACAAGTCCTGGAACTAAATATAGTAAAATCACAGGAACATCAGAATATGAAACAGCAAGCCAAAATGTTCAATACATGTCTAGCTCTAATGGATTAGTATATTATACAGTTTGTAGTGTTAACGGAGGAAGCTGCTCTCAATCAACTAAAACATTATCTGCATTTGAAACATACTATAATCAAATGGCTTCCAACTATAATGCATACATTGGATATATAGGTTATATATATCAAGGAGATTATTATACAGTAGCTCAGTCATACTCATGTACAATTACATATGGAGCTAGTGAAGCAGGAGCATGTGCACCAGTGTATAGAACAGGAACTGCTTATTGTCCAGATGGCCAAGAAACAGTATACACTTGTCCAAGTGGATGGACTAAATATAATGCTGATGGAAGCAAATGCTATAAATTAGCTACAAGATAAAATAATAAAAGTACCATAAAAGGTACTTTTATTAATAATTAAGATTACAAAAGGAGAAAAATATGCCAGAAAATTTAGTACTAATGTGTCTAATAGTATATTTTGCAAGAATACTAGATACTTCACTAGGAACAGTAAAAACAATGCTTATTGTTAAAAATAAAACATTCCTAGCAATGATAATTGCATTTTTAGAAGTAACAGTATGGTTCTTCATAGTTAGAGAAGCTCTAAATACAGAAGAGTATATTGTATTGGTAGCCATGTCTTATGCTCTAGGATACGCTACTGGAGTATACGTAGGAATGTATTTAACAGACAGATTTGTCACAAGTAATGTAACAGTAAATATAGTAGTAAAACAAGATAAAAAAATAGTAAAAACTTTAGTAGATAATGGATATGCTATAAGTGTATCAAAAATACAAGGAAAAGACTTAGTATCTAACAAATATATGATACTAGTTTGTACTACTAATAAGAAAGTCAAAAAATTAAAAGATTTAGTTACTAGTATAGATTCTCATGCATTTATAGTAGTAAGTGATAACAAATTTACAATTGGTGGATATTAATTCACCAATTTTTTTAAAAATAAAAAAGTGTTTTTTAAAATTTTGTCGTATATAGTAATTGGGAGGGCGTAAATAATGGCTAAGATAGATGAAGATACAATAAGACAGATAAAAGAAGCAAACGACATTGTAGATGTTATATCTTCTTATATCCCATTAACTCAAAAAGGTAAAAACTATTTTGGAGTATGTCCATTTCATGATGACCATTCTCCTTCAATGAGTGTATCTAGAGAAAAGCAAATTTATAGATGCTTCACCTGTGAAAACTCTGGTAATGTAATTACATTTATTGAGAACTATTTAAAAGTATCATTTGTAGAAGCTCTTGATATATTAGCCAAAAACGCCAATATCAATTTAAATATAAAAAAAGAAGTTAAAGATCTTCCAAATAAAGATTTATACGATATATATGAAATAGCTTCTTCATATTATAAAAACAATCTAAACTCTGCTAAAGGTAAAGAAGCTATGGAATATCTTAAAAAAAGAGGACTAGATAAAGAAACTATAGATTTTTTTGATATAGGATTATCTTTAGATAGTGGACTTGTTGATAGCTTGTCAAAGCAGTATAGCTTAGATAAATTAAAACAAATAGGTTTATCTAACTCATCAGGAAAAGACATGTTTAGAAACAGAATAATGTTTACCTTGTGTGATATATATGGTAACAAAGTAGGCTACTCGGCAAGAAAATATACAGAAAATGATGAAGCTAAATATATTAATACAACAGACACACCAATATTTAAAAAAGGGAGTATGTTATATAACTTTCATCGCGCTAAAGACTTTATAAGAAAAGAAAAAGAAATAATTATAAGCGAAGGCCAGATGGAAATAATAAGGCTTCATACAGTAGGAATAGATAATGCAGTTGCCCTGATGGGAACAAGCTTTACAAATGAACATTTAAGTTTAATAAAAAACATGAAAATAAATGTAGTATTAAACTTAGACCAGGACGATGCGGGTAAAAGAGCTACAATTGCTATTGGTGATAAATTAATGGAAAACTCTATAATGCCAACGGTAATCTTATTTAGTGGCTATAAAGACACTGATGAATTAATCCTAGCTAAAGGAAAAGAAGCCTTTACTGAAGCATACAAAAACAGAGTAAGCTTTATTGACTTTAAATTAAATTATTTAAAGAATAATAAAGACTTAAAAGATTCTTCAGTCGCGGCTAAATATATTAATGATAGTATAGAAGCTATTAATAAGATAGATGATAATATACTAAGAGAATTAAAAATAAAAGAACTATCAAAAGAATTTAATATAGATGAATCTTTGATAAAAGAAAAAATAACAAACAACAAAGTAATAGAAAAGAAAGAAAAAACAAACGTAGTAGTAAAAAAAGTATATAACAAATACGATAAAAGCGAGCTTAAAATATTATATTTCATGATGATTGATCCAAAGATAATTGAATACTATGAAAATAATCTAGGATATTTAAATGATGATAATAGAAAAAAACTAGCAAGAGAAATAATAAACTACTACAATAAAAATAAAAGTTTTGACTTATCGGATTTTATATGCTACACTACGTTGCATGACGACTTAAATAGTATTATGAAAGAAGTTCTTGCTTTTAATGATTCAGATGAATATACAAATGAAGAACTTGAAGACTACTGTGAAAGAATAAAAGAATTAAGAATAAAAAAACAAATAGATCTTTTAACTAATCAAATGAAGTCTTCACTAGATAAGGAAGAAAAGAAAAGAATAGCTATGAAAATAGAAAATATCAAAAAAGAGGTGCTAAAATGGTAAAGAAAGTAGAAGAAGTAAAAGAGGAAAAGAAAAGTAAAACAGCAGTTAAGGAAATAAAAGATACTAAGAAAAGTAATCAAACTAAAAATGATGAAGAATTAACTTTAAAAGAAGCTAAAAAAGAAATAAAAGAAGTTAAACAAATGAAGACATTTGAAGAAATTCTAGATGAATTAATAGAATCTGGATTAAAGAAAGGTTTCTTAACATATGAAGAAATAGCTAAAGCCACTAATAATTTAGAATTAGACGCAAATGACTATGATACTTTATATAATAGAATAACTGAAAATGGCATTGAAGTTAGAAGTGAAGATGAAGACGATTCTGATGGAGATTTATTAAACGAAGATATAGAACTTAACATGGATGACTTAGCTAGTGAAAGTAAAGACATGTCGGTAAATGATAATGTTCGTATGTATCTTAAAGAAATAGGTAGAATAAGCCTTTTATCATTAGAAGAAGAACAAGAAATATCTCATAGAATAGCAGCAGGTGATGAAGAAGCTAAAAAAACATTAGCGGAAAGTAACCTTCGTCTAGTTGTATCAATTGCTAAAAGATATGTAGGAAGAGGACTTTTATTCCTAGACTTAATACAAGAAGGTAATATAGGTTTAATGAAAGCCGTAGAAAAATTCGACTTTGAAAAAGGTTATAAGTTTTCTACATATGCAACTTGGTGGATTAGACAAGCTATTACAAGAGCTCTAGCAGACCAAGCAAGAACAATTCGTGTTCCTGTTCATATGGTTGAAACAATTAACAAAATGGCTAGAATTGAAAGACAACTAGCACTAGACTTAAATAGAGAACCATCTGAAGAAGAAATAGCTAAAAAAATGGGATTATCACTAGACAAGATAATTGAAATAAAAAAGATAAGCCAAGACCCAGTATCACTAGAAACTCCAATTGGTGAAGAAGATGACTCACATCTAGGAGATTTCTTAGCTGATGAAAGAACAATGTCACCAGAAGAATATACTACATATGAAATGCTAAAAGAAGAATTAAAAGGCGTATTAGAAACTCTTACAAAGAGAGAAGAAGAAGTACTAGAACTTCGTTTTGGACTATATGACGGAACATGCCATACTCTAGAAGAAGTAGGAAAGAAATTTGGAGTAACAAGAGAAAGAATCAGACAAATAGAAGCAAAAGCTCTAAGAAAACTACGTCATCCATCTCGTGCTAAAAAGTTAAAGGATTTCTTAATTGACTAGAATAGAAGTAATATCTTCATATATAAGTGATAATGAAAAAGTAATAGATGTTGGATGCGATCAAGCCTTTTTAAGTAAAAAACTAGCTAAAAGAGGAATATATTCAATTGCATCTGACATTAAAGATAATATTATAGAAAGTGCAATAAAAAGTACAAATATAGAATTAAAACATTTCATAGATTTCAGGGTAGGAGATGGAGTAACCCTAAAAGAAAATGAAACTGATTACACTTTAGTATTATCAGGAATGGGAACATTTACTATTTTAAATATAATAAAAGATAATAAAGTACCATTAAAAAGAATAATTACTATTTCAAATAATAATCACGATATATTAAGAAAAGAAATGAACTCTATAGGCTATAAAATAGATTTAGAAGAAATAATAAAAGAAAAGGGAAAATATTATAATCTAATTATATTTTCTAAAGGTAAACAAAAACTAACAAATAATGAAATATTAATTGGATATAATCATCAAAATAAAGAACTACTAAAAGAGAAAAATGATTATATAAAACACAAATACTCTAAAATTATAAATAATGTAGATAACAAAGAATTAGAATTAGTAATAAAAGCTATAGATAGCTATAAATACTAATTCTTTTTTTTATAAAAAAGTGTTAAAGAATCAATAAAATTTGATCTATTATTATCTATTTTCTTTTTAAATACACTAGCAGGTCTATTAGTAGATTCTATCTCCTTAAAATGTGCATCTTTAGCAGTGCTTTTAATTGATTTATAAGTATCTACTGTACTTTTAATATCTTTAATAGTAGGGGTAATACTTTTAAACATAGAAGTAGCTTTAGAAGCATAGTTAAAAAAACTAGATGATGCACTAACAATCTTTTGAAAATTAAAGAAACTCATTATTTTCACCTATAATATTATATTAAATAATAAAGAAAAATTGCCTTGTAAAAGAAGGCAAAATATTGTATCATAATAAATAGAGAATAGAGGGACAAACATGAGCGAAATAATTGTAAGATTTTTAAAAGTAATAATGTTTTTTGAAGTAATTACATTAGCATATTCTTTATTTTGCTGCGTTACAACAGATAAAGTATTTTCTAAAAATTTTAAAAATAAGAATCTATCATTTATCCCTGTATATAATCTGATAGTTCTAATAGATATTGTTAAACTAAATAGGGCAATGGCTGTTCTTTTGTTTGTACCAGTAACAAATGTAATAGTATTTATACTAATATCATATAGATTAAGTATAATGTTTAACCTTAGTAAAGCTTTTACAATATTATTAATATTATTTCCAATAGTAATGCTTCCAGTACTTAATTATATTAAAATAAACTCAATAGAAGTTGAAAAAGAATTTGATGATGTATCAGGTGAAATGGTAACACTTCTAACTGAAAGTGAAATGAATAGTTTAAATGAAGCTGCTGATGAAGAAGTAAAAGTAGATAATGAGTTTAAAGCAGAAACTTCAAAGCCTAAAGAAGAAGTACCTGTATTTAAAGCAGGACAATATGACTATAAAAACAATAGCCCAATTTATAATAAAGCGATAAATGATTATAAAGAAGACGAAGTAGAAAGAGTAGAAGTAACAGAAATAATACCTGAGATTCCTACTAATAAAATTGAAGAAACAAATCGTTTTGTAAGTTCAAAAGTTACTGAAGAAGCAAAAGAAGAAGATAAAGATATAGAATATTTAAACTTTTAGGAGGATTTTAAATGAAACAAAGGATAATAAGTGCACTAGTGGCAGTAGCAATTTTACTTCCAATATTACTAATAGGAGGCAAAGTGTTTTATCTAGGAGCAACAGTTATAACTATACTTGCTCTTCTAGAAATGTTAAAAGCAAAAGAAACAGAAAAGCCTATACCTCTAGAAATAAAGATACTATCACTTCTAAGTTTACTATTAATAATGGTATATTGCTGGCCTATTGATATTAATATAGATTTAGAAAAAAGAATAGTAATAGTAGTTCTAACACTTCTAATTCCTCTAATAGTGTATAGAAAAGATGAAAAATATAATATAAGTGATGCTTTTTTCTTAGTTGGAATAATATTACTTCTTGGACTAGGATTTAACAGCATAGGTTTAATAAGAATAGATGAGCCACTTTTATTTGTATACATGCTATCAATTACAATAATAACTGATACATTTGCATATATTGGAGGCAAATTAATAGGACAACATAAATTAGCTAAAAGCATATCTCCTAATAAGACAATAGAAGGGCTAATTGTTGGTGTAACAATGTCTACAATAATAAGTTCTATAATATTAGTAGGACTTCTTCATGTAGGAGTAATAAAAGGAATAATAATTACTATAGCATTATCTTTAGTATCCCAAGCAGGAGATTTACTATTCTCAGCTATTAAAAGACACTTTAAAATAAAAGACTATGGCACAATAATGCCAGGACATGGTGGAGTACTTGATAGACTTGACAGTTTACTAGTTTTAGCAATTGTACTTAACCTTATATCCAAAATAATCTAGGAAGGAATATATGAACTTTATAATAACACTAATAATATTTTCTATCATTATAAGCATAATTGTATTTGCTCATGAATTTGGACACTTTATAGCAGCTAAAAAATCAGGAGTATATGTTCATGAGTTTAGTATAGGTATGGGTCCTAAAATATTCAGTTTCAAAAGGAAAAACGATGAAACACTATATTCACTAAGACTTTTACCACTAGGTGGTTATAATGCAATAGCTTCAACTCAAGAAGGAAGAACTAAGGGAATAAAAAAAGATCAGATACTAGAAAATAAATCTTATTTAGCTAGATTCTTAATACTAATAATGGGTATAGTATTTAACTTTATATTAGCAATTTTACTCCTATTTATTAGTGCACTAGTCTATGGAGCACCTTCAACTAAACCATATATTGGATTAGTTGAAAAAGCATCTCCTGCATTCATATCAGGCATTAAAGAAGGGGATTTACTACTAAAAATAGATGATAAAAAAATAAATACTTTTGATGATCTACTTCTAGAAACAAGATATTCTAAAGTAAAAGAAGAATATAGTATAACAATTCTAAGAAATAATGAAGAATATACCTTTGTAGTAAAACCAGAAATAAAAGAAGATGAAGAAGGAAATAAATACCCAGTATTTGGAATAGGATCAAAAGTAGTAAAAGAAAGAGGCTTAATCGCATCTATTAAATATACATTTACTGAAACTTTTTATTCAAGCACTAGTTTAGTAAAAATAGTATCCAAATTAATTACCGGTAAGATAAAAGCAAGTAACTTAAGCGGACCAATTGGAATATACTCAGTGATTGATAATATAAAAAGTAAAGGATTAGAAAATATTCTATATTTAATATCATACTTAAGCATAAATGTAGCAATAATAAACTTGCTACCTATACCTGTATTCGATGGAGGAAGAATATTATTATTACTTATTGAAAGAATTAAAGGCAAAAGACTAAATGATAAAGTAGAAACTGTACTTAATTCAATTGGTACAATCTTATTAATCGCATTAATGATATATGTAACAATAAAAGATATATTCAGATTAATATAATGTACTTTTTAATGCACTAGCAAACAAAACTTCCTCTTGCAATATAAAGAACAATTATAATATAATGTAACTAGAATAAGGAGTAACATAAAAGATGAATAGTTTTAATAAAAACAAGCAAATCGTAAACATATGCAAAAATTATTATAAAATAGTTAATTCTGATATAAATGAAAGAGATAAAGAAACATATCAAATAATAAAAATATATACTGATTATATTTTCTCATTAGAAACAGTAACGCAAAGAGAAGTAGAAAAGTTAACTAAAATAGATAATATTATGTATAAATTTATTACAGATAATAAATTTAAAAAAGAAATGCTTAATAAACTATCTACATTAAAGGTAAATTCAGCAGTTACAAATCTTCAAGAATATGTAATGAATAAAATAATTGAATATTTTGAAGATTACAAAGAAACAATAACAAGAAATATTTATATACCAAGATGGATTTAGAATAATGAATTTACATTATTCTTTTTTTAAATGGAGGGTTTATGTTAAATAAAATAAAAGAAATAAAACTAAGCAAGATTAAAGATGAACTAGCTAGATATGAATCACTTAGTGAAGAAATAAAAAGATTAGATGATGAAATTAAAGAAATTGATAAATTAGAAAGTCCACAAATGCCTTATGAACATCTTGCACCTTTAAATTATAGCTTATTATCTAAATTACTATTTAAAAGAAAAGAATACTTAGAAAAAGTTAAAGAAAGAAATGAAGCATTAAGTAATTATGACAAAGCAAATGAAGAGTACTACAAAAAAAGAGAATCATTAAAATCTCTTGAAGAAAAGAAAAATGAGTGTATAGCTCTTCAAGCATCTCTAAGTAATGTATTAGAAGAGTATAAACAAATATCAAGTGCAAATAATATTAAAGATTTAGGAATGACATTTGAAGAAGCAACTTCTTTTCTAATAGAAAATAATGAAGAAGTTATTCTAGATGAATCTGACTTAGACATAATAAACAATGAATCTAACTTTGAAAGCAAAAAAGACTTTTGCCTTGTACATAAAACTATGTATAGTCCAAAAAACAGCAAGGTAAGCCCAGCTTTTTCTCAAAACATTATGAAGTCATCAGCTACTTATTTTGATGGTGAAGAATTTACATTTAATTATAATGTAGGAAGAAATACAGTTCATTTTTGCTTAAATGGAGAAGTAACTTCGCATTCTTTAGGTGTCTTTGAAGGAAGAGAATATGCAGTTATTATGCCTTTTGAAAAAGCAGATGACTCTACTTTGACAAGTTTAAGAGGAGAAGACACATATTTTGAAGGACCTCTTAGCATAAAAGGTGGATATATATTATGTATTAAAGATAAATTAGAAGAAGTTAAAAAGAATAATCCAGAAGTAACAGTCATAGGAGTAGATAATAGTAATATAGATGGGTATGCAAATGCGTTTTTAAGTATGCTTGGATACAAAAATGAGGAAATTGGAACTGTTGATTGGACCAATGAAAAAGATAGTAAAAAACTTAGAACTTTTATAGAAGATAATGGATATTTAAATGATGTTCACTATGGATCTTATGACGACTATAAAGAAACAGCAATAGAGTATTTTAGTAAAATAATAGGATTTGTACAAACTATTAAAGAAAAAATGCAGCAAGGAAAAACATATGATGTTGATAAATTATTAGAAATGCTATATGAAAAAAGAAAATGGGTTGTAAAAGATGGAAAACGAACTGTAGATGATGCAGGAAAACTAGAAGTATCAGTAACTAAATTACTATATTACACATTAAATGCCATTGATAGAGGCACTAAAGATTTCAAAGATATAGAACATTTCTATATAGAAGATTGCTTTGGAGAAAAGTTAGAAAACGATGTCTCTTCTTCATCTAAAAGAAACTTAAACTATTTGTTTTATAAACTAAAAACATTATATAATATAGACATTAACGAAGAAATAATTAATAAACTTTCAGCTTTAACTTGTGAAGATAATAAAGTAGATCATCTTACAATAGAAAGATCTTTAAATGAAGAATTAGATAAAAATTTCATAAAGAACTTAGTAAGCGAATTATATCTAAACAAAGATGCAGTAGAAGAATATAGTGAAGGAATTAAAAGATAATGAATTTACATTATTCTTTTTTTTTGGTAAAATTACTATGGTGATTTAAGTGAGAGATGCATTAGCTTTATTTATAAAACAAGCATTTATTAAACTAGGATATGAAGATTATTTAAATCTAACAGTATCACAAAAAAGTGATTATCAAATAAACTCAGTATTTGAAATATCAAAAAGATTCTCAAAGAAGCCTAATGAAGTAGGAGAAGAATTAATAAGTGCTATTAAAGATTTAAATGGTTATGATAATTATATTAAAGATATAGAATTTGCACTTCCAGGTTTTATTAATATTACTGTAAGTGATAAACTAATAAATAGCTTTATAAATGACTATATAAATAATGGATTCATAAAGAAAACAAATAAAAATGAAGTATACTTTTTAGACTATGGAGGACCTAATATTGCAAAACCTCTTCATATAGGGCATTTAAGACCTGCAATAATTGGTGAAAGTGTTAAAAGAATACTAGATGCAAAAGGATTTAAAACTGTAAGTGATGTACATTTAGGTGACTATGGTCTTCAAATAGGCGAAGTTATATATGGAATAAAAAGAGATAAATTATCTATTGATGATATAACAATAGAATATTTAAATAAAATATATCCAGAGATAAGTGCTCTTTGTAAGGAAAATGAAGAAGTACACTCTGAATGCCAAAAAATAGTATTAGATCTTCAAAATGGCAATGCAGAATATAATATCTACTTTGAAAAAATAAAAGAAGTAAGCATGCAAGATATTAAAAGAATATATGAGTATCTTGGAGTATCTTTTGATCTATGGCTAGGAGAAAGTGATTCAAAACCATATATTCCTAAATTAATAGATAGATTAAAGGAAGAAAAACTATTAAGAGAAGATGACGGTGCATTAGTAGTTGATATTAAAGAAGAAAATGATAACAAAGAAATGCCACCAGTAATTGTAGTAAACTCAAAAGGTGCCTCAATGTATGCCACTACAGACATAGCTACTATACTAGAAAGAGAAGAAAAATATAAACCAAACAAGATTCTATATTTTACAGACAATAGACAATCACTTCACTTTGAAGGAGTATTTAGAATATGTAAAAAACTTGGTGTAAATGCTGAACTTATTCATAATACTTTTGGAACTATAAACGATAAAGATGGTAAACCATTTAAAACAAGAAGTGGTGAAGCATTAAAGCTAGATGAACTAATTGAAATGACTAAAGATGCATTCTTATCTAAAAGAGAAGAAAATAAAGATATGCCAAAAGAAGATTTAGATAAGCAAATAAATGCTATTATTAAATATGCTGATCTTCAAAACAACAGAGAAAAAAGCTATAATTTTGATATAAATAAATTTAGTGAAGTATCAGGTAAAACAGGACCATATATTTTATATTCAGCTATAAGAATAAAGAAAATATTAGAAAATAATTCAATTACTAAAAAAGGTGTATCTACAAAAATATATAACGACATAGATAGAAACCTAAGAATGGAAGTATTAAACATCAATAATGCAATAGATAGATCTATAGAAGATTATCTTCCATCTATAATAGCTGATTACTTATATGATTTATGTAATGAAGTAAATTCATTCTATCAAAACGTTAATGTTACTAATGTAACAGATGAAGAAGAAAAGAATGATTACTTAAATGTATTAAAATTAGCATATGATATTATTGTAAAATGCTTAGAATTATTAGTAATAGAAGTGCCAAGTAAAATGTAAATGGCACTTTACTTGTCCTCGTAGCTCAGCTGGAAGAGCAGCACCCTCCTAAGGTGAAGGTCGGTGGTTCAAATCCACTCGGGGACGCCACAATAAATGCAAAATAAAAAGCCTTTTAAGGCTTTTTTTATCTTCTATTAACTACAGATGCATCTTCTTCATATGAAGGAAGACCCATTTCTTTTCTAATCTCGTTAATATTCGCAATACTTTCAATTGGTTCTAGTTCATACTTACCAGTTTCCTCATCAAATTTATATTGAGTTCCATATATTTGCTTTTTACCTTCTTCAACTAAAACTCTATCAACGAAATGAGCATAGTCAGCTTTAGAAAGCTTTCCATTATTTACAGCTTCTTCTATAGCTGATTGATATTTAAGCTTAATTTCATGAGGAGCGTGTTGAATAACTAGATACTGAGCATAACTAGCTTTATAACCAATCTTTTCTTTTCCAATAAATCCATGCTTATCTAGTATGTCACAAACCACTTTTATATTTTGATCATCAATCTTTTTAAACTTAGAATCATATAGTTTTTCATATTCTTCTCTAGAAAGTTGGTCACTTGATATAAGTTTACCAGTTTCTTGTCTATAATTTTGATCTAAATCATACACTTTCTCTAATTTATTTTTAATAATTATCATATTTAAATCTAATACCATAACACATCACATATTCATTATAGCATAATATCATATTGTTATGATATAATTACTATGTAATATAAAACTTATAGAAAGAAGGTAAAACATGAAGAATATAGCTGTTATATTTGCAGGTGGCGTAGGAAAGAGAATGAATAGTAAGGACCTACCTAAACAATTTTTAGAAATATATAATAAACCAATAATAGTTCATACTATTGAATTTTTTGAAAAAAATGAAAATATAGATGGAATAGTAGTAGCATGTCACTCAGACTGGTTAGATTATTTTAATAATCTTATATATAAATATAGATTGGATAAAATTAAAAAAGTAGTGCCAGGTGGAGAAACGGGCCAATTGTCTATATATAACGGACTATGCGCAGCTAAAGAGCTAGTAGGAGACGAAGAATGCATAGTGCTAATACACGATGGTGTAAGGCCACTAATAAATATAGATTTAATTACTAAAAATATAGAGGATGTTAAAAAATATGGATCATCTATAACAAGCGGAATTGTTAAAGAAACAATAGTAGAAATTGATGATGAAGGTGGAATAAAACTAGTTCCTGACAGAGCACACTCTAGAGTAGCTAAAGCTCCGCAGTGTTTTTACTTAAAAGATATATTAGATGCACATAGTAAAGCTTTAGATGAGAATATAACAACATTTATAGACAGCTGCACAATGATGAATCACTATGGCTATAAGCTACATATGACTGATGGGCCATATGAGAATATCAAAATAACAACACCTGATGATTTTTATACAATGAGAGCAATATTGCAGGCAAAAGAAGATGCACAGTTAAAGGGAGAATAATATGGAAAAGTTTTTGGTTACTGGGGCTACTGGACTAATTGGACAAAGCTTAGTAAAAAAAATACTAGAAGATGGTAATAGTGTAATAGCAATTGTTAGAAACAAAGAAAAAGCTATTAATATTTTAGGAAATGAAAATGATAATTTAAAGTATATAGTTAATGATGTTACAACTTTGACTCCAGAAAAAATGGATGTTGACTATATTATTCATGGTGCTAGTCAAACATCTAGCAAAGCATTTGTAAATGAACCTGTTGAAACAGCTTTAACTGCAATTAAAGGAACAATAAACATGCTAGAAATAGCAAGATTAAGCAGTGTTAAAGGTTTTGTATATTTATCAAGTATGGAAGTATATGGCTATCCAACAACTGATGAGAAAATAGATGAATCACACTCAACTGATATTAATACTATGTCAGCTAGATCTAGCTATCCAGAAAGTAAAAGAATGTGTGAAAATCTATGCGCTTCATATTTCTCGGAATATGCACTTCCAGCAAAAGTAATTAGACTTACTCAAACATTTGGGCCTGGAGTAGAATATAATGATGGAAGAGTCTTTGCAGAATTTGCAAGATGCGTAATAGAGAAAAAAGATATAGTATTAAAAACAAAAGGTGAAACAAAAAGAAGCTATTTATATGTTGATGACGCAGTTAATGCTATATTAACAGTAACATATAAAGGAACTAGTGGTGAATCATATAATGCAGCCAATGAATCTTCTTACTGCACAATTTATGAAATGGCTAATCTAGTTATAAATAATTTTGGTGACATAAATACCAAAGTATTAATTGAAGAAAGTCCTAATGAATTAAATGGATATGCGCCAACATTACACATGAATTTAGATACTTCAAAATTAAGAAATTTAGGATGGACTCCTAAAGTAGATTTAACTGAATCTTATAGAAAACTTATAGAAAGTCTAAAAGAGAAAATGTAGGTATGAATATATGAATATACTAAAAAATATAATAAATGTCTTAATAAATATAATTCCAATCAACGAAAACAAAATAATGTTTCAATCAGGAAGAAAAAGAATAGATGGAAATCCATATGCAATATATAAAGAACTAAAAAAAGACACTGCTTCTAAATATAAACCAATATGGATAGTAGAAAAAGATGCTGATGTAAGCATGCTACCAAAAGAAGACTATGCATATACTAGAACACTAAAAGGACTATATCATACTGCTTCAAGTAAATATATTATTCGTTCTCAAAGCATAGGTGGCATTAAAAAAAGAAAAAAACAAATATATATTCAAACATGGCATGGCGCTGGAGACTTTAAAAAATGTGGCTATGATTGTCTAAAAGAAGAAGATAGACCATCTGAAACAATGGAGCACGCTAGAGAATGGGATTACCTAATATCAACTGATGAAAGAAATGACACTGTTATGAGAAGCAGTGTTAACTTTACTAAAACATCATATATTTTAGGTAATGCTTCAACTGATTCTATAGTTAATGCAACAGATGAAGATAGAAAAAAAGTATTAGAAAAGTTAGGATTAACAACAAATACTAAAAAAATAATAATGTATGCCCCAACATTTAGAGATGATGAACTAAACGATAAAGAAGTAAATAACTTAAGAATAATGAGCTTATCTGCTTTAAAAGACTATATAGTACTTCTTCGTATGCATCCACTAATGAATGATAAAGTTAAGAATATAAAAATGCCAGAGAACTTTATAAATGCATGTGACTACCCAGACATCAATGATTTGTATTTAATAACTGACATACTAATAACCGATTATTCTTCTATTATATTTCCATATATGTGCTTAAACAAAAATCTAATATTATATCCATATGATATGGATCATTATATAAGTTTAAGAGGTGGCTTTTATCTAGATTATAACTCTTTGCCAGGGCCTATATGCTATAGTGAAGAAGAATTAATAAAAGCAATTGAAACAATTGATGATAATAAGCCTATATATGATAAAAAAACAAAGGAATTTAATGAAAAATATAACTCTTTAAATGATGGTAAAGTATGTAAAAGAATAATTGAATATTTAAAAGAAGGTAAGTTTAATTAGCTATTAAAAGCCTAAAATGTACCGAGTTTAACCAAAAAACTAAAAAAAAGGTTGACTTTGTACATTTTTTTGGTACAATATGAGCAGGTGATGGAAAAATGGGTAGACCAAAAAAAGAAATCGTTGAAAAAACACCAGAACAAATAGCTCATGATGAAAAATTAAAAGCACTTGAAATGGACGTTATTAATCAAATCGTTCAAGCAAGAAAAAGTCAAAAACTATCTCAAAGAGTAGTTGGAGAAAGAGCAGGAATAATAAGAGAAACTGTGGCTAAAATTGAAAATAATTTAAATAGTCCACAAATCAATACATTAATTAAACTACTAGAACCAATTGGATATACTCTTGGAGTAGTACCTCTAGCTAAAGAAGAAGAAACTACAGAAGAAGAAAATACTGAAACTAACTAGTATAAGGCTTTAACGGGCCTTTTTCTTATGTTATAATGTATATGTGATTAGTATGTATATAAGGGTTAATGGCGAAGAATATGAAGTATTAATAGAAAAAAAGAGAATTAAGAATACTTATATAAGGGTTAAAGATGACTTAAAAGTGCATGTAACATGTAATTATTTATCAAGTACTTCTTCAGTAGAAAGACTAATCAAAGACAATATAAAGGCTGTCGAAAGAATGATAAATGCGCAGCTAAAGAAACAAGAAAAGAATGAAAAATTCTTTTATCTTGGGAAAGAATATAATGCTGTAGTAATAGATAGCATAAAAAAAGTAACAATTGATGATAATTATATATATGCTAAGAATAAAAAAGCTTTTCAAAAGTTTTTAGATGAAGAAGCTAAAAGAGTATTTCCAGAAAGATTAAGGGTTGTGCACCAAAAGATGAATAATAACAGTATTCCTTATCCTAATCTTGGAATAAAACAAATGAAAAGAAAATGGGGATATAATAAAAAAAGTGATAACTTAGTTGTACTAAATAAGGAACTAATTAAGTATGATATTGATGACATAGATTACGTAATTGTTCACGAACTATGTCACTTTCTATATTTTGACCATTCAAAGAATTTTTGGAATGCAGTCAAACTATATAAACCAAACTATAAGGAAAATAAGAAGCATTTAAAGGAGGATTAACTAGTGATTGATTCAGTTAGCAATAAAGAAGTAGTATTTTTATCAAAACTAAGAGAAACAAAAAACATAAAAGAAAATAAAATGTTTATAGTAGAAACACCTCATTTAGTAGAAGAAGCCTATAAGGCAGGATTACTACTTAAAGTAATAACAAATGATGAATCTCTTAATATATATAATGTTCCAACTATATTAATGAGTAACAGGTGCTTAGAAAAAATAAGTACTTTAAAAAGTACACCTAATATAATGGGATTAGTATCATTAAAAGAAAATAAAGAAATAAGAGGTAACAAAATAGTAATCCTTGATAATGTACAAGACCCAGGAAACGTAGGAACAATAATAAGAAGCGCACTTGCTTTTAATGTAGATACAGTAGTGCTATCAAATGACTCAGTAAACTACTTTAATGAAAAATTAGTAAGAAGCACTGAAGGAAATATATTTAAGATAAATGTAGTTACTATGGATACTCTAGAAGCAATTAGAAAAATAAAAGAGATGAATATAGATGTATACTATGCTGATATGTATGGAAAAGAAGAAGTAAGTGAAGTAAAAACAACCAGCTATGCATTAGTAATGGGCAGTGAAGGAAAAGGAATAAGCGAAAAAGTAAAAGAAGAATGTACTAAAAGTATAAGAATAGATATGAATTCTTCATGTGAAAGCCTAAATGTTGCAGTAGCTTCTTCTATTATCATGCATAGCTTAAGGAGTTAATATGGAAAAAGTAAGAATAGGTAAATTAGTAAATACTCACGGATTAAAAGGTGAAGTAAGAATAATAAGTGATTTTGAATATAAAGATAAAGTATTTGTAAATGGAAATCACTTATATATAGATAATGAAGAACTTACTATTAACTCTTATAGAATTCATAAATCTTTTGATATGGTAACATTTAAAGAATATGATTACATAAACGATGTCCTTAAATTTAAGGGTAAAAATGTATATGCATCAAGAGAAGAATTAAACTTAAAAAAAGAAGAACTACTTATAGAAGATTATTTAAATCTAAAGTGTATATATAATAACAAAGAAATAGGATACATAAGTGATGTAATAACTGGCTCTAATAGATTATTCTTAATAAATGGAAAATATATACCATTCAATGAAAAATTTATAGAAAAAGTTGATATAGATAAAAAAGAAATACACTTAAAGAACTTGGAGGGATTAATATGAGAATAGACATACTTACATTATTTCCAAATATGTTTAATGGTGTATTTGAAGAATCAATAATAAAAAGAGCTATTGAAAATAAAAAAGTAGAGATTAATATTATTGATTTTAGAAAATATACAACTGATCCTCATAATAAAGTTGATGATGAACCATTCGGTGGAGGAGCAGGCATGGTACTTATGTGTCAACCTATATTTGATGCAGTAAAAGATTTAAAAACAAAAGACTCTAAAGTTATTCTTTTAACTCCTTCTGGAATTCCATATAAACAAAAAATGGCTTTTGATTTATCAAAAGAAAAACATTTAATAATTATATGTGGACATTATGAGGGGTTTGATGATAGAATAAGCACTATAGTTGATTTAGAAGTTTCTATAGGCGACTATGTTTTAACTGGTGGAGAAGTACCTGCAATGGCTATAACAGACAGCATCGTACGTCTTCTTCCAGGCGTAATAAGAGAAGAAAGCTTCATTGAAGACTCTTTCTCCAAAGAAAGTTATATATTAGATTACCCATCATACACTCATCCAAGAGAATATGAAGGATTAAAAGTACCAGAAGTACTATTAAACGGTGATCATAAAAAGATAGATGAATGGAGAAGAAACGAAGCAATAAAAAGAACAAAAGAGAGAAGACCAGATTTATTAAAGTAAGGGGATTTATATGTATTACTTAAAAAGAAAAATAAAAGCTGCTAGTTTAAAAGGTAAAATAAAAACCGAAGGATTAGAAGCAAAGATTAAAAATAAAAAAGTAAAGAAACTAACAATAGTTGATAAAAAATTAAAAAACAACTATGCTATTAAACAAATGGATAAGAATTTAAAGAAAGTATATGATAGTATATTTAAATTCTTAACTAGTGATGATGACTCTGAAAACGGTATAAAAATATGCCTAGGTGAAATAGAAAAGTGTAAAAGCATTCTCTTTAATAAATATAAAAATGAACTACAAATTAAAAAATATCAAGAATACATTGCTAAAATAGCTATAACAGAAGAGGAATTTAAAACAAAATATAGAGAAAGAGAATACTATAGAGACTTAATAGAAAAAATGTATAAGCAAATAAATAATGATGTTGAATTTGACGAAAGAAGAGGAAAAGGAAGATAAAGACTTGCACTTTATCTTCTTTTATGTTATATTATCTATGCTTAATCCGCTGGTGGATAAAAGTTTCCATGAATGATTAAATAAAAGCAATAATAGGAGGCGAAAAAGATGAATCTTATAGATAAGATCAACGAAAGACAAATTAATCCTAATGTACCTGAATTTAGAGTAGGAGATACTGTAAGAGTAGACGTTAAGATTAAAGAAGGTAAAAGAGAAAGAATTCAAGCTTACGAAGGAATAGTAACATCAAGAAAAGGTGGAAGTGTTAGTGAAACTTTCACAGTTAGAAAGAAAAGTGGAAGCGTAGGAATCAACAGAGTATTCCCAGTTAACTCACCACTAATTGATAAAATTACTGTTATCAAAAAAGGTAAAGTTAGAAGAGCTAAACTTAACTTCTTAAAAGGTATAAAAGGTACTTTCAAAATTAAAGAAAGAAACTAAAAATAGGAGTGCTTATAAGCACTCTTTTGTTTTTAAGGAGGAATAATGAATAGATATAAAAAAGTTAAAACAGCAAGCATTCTAGGTATAATAGGAAATATATTTTTATTTATAATAAAATTAATTGCTTCTATAATGTCAAAAAGTTCATCAATGCTAGCAGATACTTTTAACTCTTCTTCAGATATATTATCTTCATTTATAACTTATATTGGTAATAAAATATCAAGTAAACCAAAAGATGAAGATCATGATCTAGGACATGGAAAAGCAGAATATATATTTTCACTAATAATAAGTATTACAATGATGATTTTAGTTTATACAATGATTAAAACATCTATAAAAGGAATAATAAATAAAGAATTATTAGTATATTCAAACTATTTACTATTTGTATGTATAGTAACTATAGTAATAAAATTTATGCTATATTTATATACTAACAAAATAGCAAAAGAAGAAAAAAACTTATTAATTAAAGCAAGCTCTAAAGATCATAGAAATGATATGTTTGTAACAATGATTAATTTACTATCAGTAGTATTAGGCAAATACAAAATATACTATGTAGATTCAGTAGTAGCACTTTTAATATCTTTATGGATACTAATAACTGCTATAAAGATATTTAAAGAAAGCTATGATGTTCTTATGGATAAAACAATAAGTGAAGAAGCTAGAAAAGAAGTACTTAATATAATTGATAAGCACCCTGAAATAAAGAAAATTCAACACTTTAATGCAACACCAATAGGATATAAATATCAAATAAGTTTAACAATATTTGTAGATGGAAATCTTTCTACATTTGATTCTCATAAAATAGCAGATGATTTAGAAAAAGAAATAGTAAAGAATATAGATGAAATATACCTAGCAGTTATACATGTTAATCCCTATTAATAGTGACTAAAATACTAATAAATGATATAATAAAAAAGGTGATAAAATGAATAATAAAATAGGAAATATATTAAGAGAATTAAAGCCGTATGTAGTCATAGTTATTGCAGTAGTGCTAATAAGATCTTTCTTAGTAACACCAGGTTTAGTAAATGGCCCATCTATGGAAAAAACACTATATGACAAAGATGTAGTAGTAGTAAATAAAATAGCTCTTGCATTTGGAATAAATAGATTTGATATAGTAGTTATTGAATATGATAATGATACTCTAATAAAAAGAGTAGTAGGTCTTCCAGGAGAAACTGTAGAATATAAAAATAATCACTTATATATAGGTGATAAGGAAATAATACCAGAAAAATCATTTGATCCTACAGATGACTTCACTTTAACTGCAAAAGAAGACGAATATATTGTTTTAGGAGATAACAGAAGTATATCTAAAGATAGTAGAATAATCGGCCCTATCAAAAAAGAGCAAATAAAAGGAAAAGTAGGAATAGTGCTTTATCCATTTAAAAGATTTGGATTAATAAAATAGAAACATGAAATGTTTCTTTTTTTATATATTTTTATAATTATTTTTGATAAAATTAAAGATAGGTGGAAGTATGAAAAAGAAAATTCTTATAATATCATTTATAATATTAATGTCATTCCTCATAGGAATTAAATATGTAAAAGCAGATAGTGGATGGGACAGCAGCTACGACAGTGGAAGCTGGGATTCAGGATCTAGCTGGGATTCAAGCTCGAGCTGGGACTCTAGCTCTTCTTATGATGATGACGATGATGACTATAACTACTCAGGCTCAAGCTATGAATCAAGTAGGTCATCCGTTTCATATAATAGCTTTAATACTATTACTATAAATACTGAAAGTATTGACATAGATGAAACGTTAGAAAAATATAAAGACTCCATGTTACTTTCTTCAGACAAAACCGCTTTAACAACTATTAAAAAATCTGAATATCCTAGTTTATATAGTGAATTAAGCACTATTCCAACTGGAAGCAGAATATCTATGGATATGTATTGTAATAGAATAGAAATAAATTATGATGAACAAAAAATAGCTATTTATAAAGATGAATATGAAAATATATATAATGATTTATTTGATAGATTAGAATTACTAGAGCCATATAATGAAACAAAATATTATAAAGGCAGAATAGAAATAACTGAAAACTGCGTCAAACAAACAGTATATAAAGATAAAGAACCAAAGCTTTATAGAAAACTAATGCTTACGCGTATAATAACAATTATAATAGGAGTAATATCATTCTTAATATTTAACCCTATATCATTTATAATTATACTTCAATGTTTTTTAAATAAACTAAGAAAGAAACAAATTCAAAGCCCTGCATTATCAGAAACATCTAATAATCAATTAGAAAAATACCAAATAAATAAAGAAGAATTTAAGAAAATGATGTATGAAAACTATGTAAAAGTTCAAGAAGGATGGATGAACTTTGATTATGATGCATTAAAGACTCTACTAACAAATGAGTTATATAACACATATATAAGTCAGTTAGATGCTCTAAAAATAAAAGAAGAAAAGAATATAATGAGTGACTTCAAACTAATAGATTCAAGAATAACTAAAGTAGAAGAAATTAATAATACATTATCAGTAAAAACATATTTAAGAGTAGAAATGTATGACTATGTAGTAGACAAAGATAATAAAGTTTTAAGGGGAGATAAACACCATAAGATAGATATTGAATATGAAATAACTTATGTAAAACCTTGGAACAAAGAAGAAATAAATAGATGCCCAAACTGTGGTGCACAGCTTAAACATATATCAGAAGGTAAATGCGAATACTGTAGAACACTAATCGTTAGAGACTCAAGCGACTTTGTAATGAGTAAAAAAACATGTATAGGGCAAAGGAGAAAATAATGAAAAAGAAAATAAGTGTAGTTTTAGTAGCAATGCTTATAGCATTTGGTTTTATATTAAATGCTAGCGTAGTAAAAGCAGATAGTGGATTTGACTTTAGCTATGATAGCTCTTCATCATCAGACTATAGCTCTGATAGCTATACAGATGGTGAACCATTTGATATTCATAATCCTGTACACGTAGGAGTTCTTATATTTGTAATTACATTTATAGTTGTAATAATAGGAGCATCAATATATCAAAGTGTAAATGAAGATAAAATAAAAGCTAAAAAAATAGCTAATGCTAAAGAAGCGTTAAATAAATATAATATCAACTATGCAGATTTGATTAATGAATTATCAAATGACTACGTAGATATTCAAAAGGCATGGATGAACTTTGATTATGAATCTCTAAAAAGCCTATTAACAGATGAACTTTATAATACATATGTAAACCAATTAGAAACACTTAAAATAAAAAATGAAAAGAATATAATGGAAAACATAAAAGTAAAAGAAACAAATTTACTATATGTTAAAGAAGAAAATGATTATATAGTAGTAACAGCCTCATTAAAAGTTGAACAAACAGATTATATAGTGAATAATAATGGCGAAGTTACAAGAGGAAGTAAACTAGATTTAAATGAAGTAGAATATACTATAACATTTGTAAAACCATTATCTATTAAAGATACTAAATGCCCTAACTGTGGAGCTAATCTAAATGGTGTTACTAGTGGAAAATGTCCAAGCTGTAGAACAACAATCATTCTAAATCAAAACAAATTTGTAATGAGTAAAAAGACTATAATAAATCAAAGGAGAATATAATGGACGAGCTATTAAAAGTAGATAAAACATTTAATGAAAGCATGTTTATAACAAAAGTAAATAATATATTTGTCATGTTAAAATCATGCGTAATGACAAGAAACTTAGATAGAGTTCGCCATTTTATATCACTTGAATTAGAAAAAGAATATGACGAAATTATAAATAGATTAAAAGAAGAAAATGAAATTAATATGTATGATGAACTCAATGTAAAAGATACTAAAATAAAAAACATTGAAATAACTGAAGAAAAAATAATAATAACAGTAAATTTAACATCAAGATATATGGACTACATAATAGATGCTAACACTAAAGAATATATAAGTGGTGTTAATGATCACAGAATAGAAAAAGAAAATACTCTCGTATTTGAAAAAATAATAAATGCAAAAAACTATGGTCTAATAAAGAAATGTCCAACATGCGGAGCTAGCATAAATCTTAACAAAAGTGGCAAATGCCCTTATTGTAGAAATATATTTGACGCAGAAAACTATGACTACATTTTAACCAGTATAAAAGAAGGTGTTTAAATGAAAAAGAAAGTATTAAGTATTATATTAATCATTCTTTTACTACTTGTCATAGCTCTAAATATAAGAAAGTTAATACTAAACAAAAAAATAAAGGATAATGCTAAAATAGCAGATAAAATAGTAGAGAATATAACAAAGGATAAAGAAACTTTAGTAGTGCTAGAGATAAATCCTAAATTAGCACTTTACTTAAGAAATGGAAAAGTGTCTAAATATGAATGCTTAAACAACGACTGTAATAAATTAAGTAAAGATTTCATAGGAAAAGACTTAAAAGATTCAGTAGAATTTATATATAAAGACTCTAAAGAAAAAGGATTTGATGTATCTAAAGGAGTAAAAATTTACTCAAATGAAATAATAGATCTAAAACTAGAATATGTTACATATGAAGATATTAAAGAAGACGGTGCAAAAACTACTGAGGAAAAAACTAATCTAATAGACGAACTAAAGAAAGATGAAGACTACGGAGTATATTATGAATGTAAGGAAGAAAACTACAAAACCTCTTGTTTTATAAAAGATGGAATAGGACTAGGTTCAGGAGTAATTCCAATGCAAAACTATATAGATGGAACACTAACCAAATTAAGAGGACTAGCTAGGGTGCTAGAAAGATTTGGTATCAAAACAGAAACTATATATGAAATGGGTATTCAAGAAGAACCAGCTTACTATATATACATAAATGGCATTAAATTTGCAAGTGCTGGAGGAGACACATTATCTGAAACCGAATACACAGGAAGATATCAATGTAATGATCATTGGTTTAAATTAGGAGATTTAGACTTGCTAAATCCTGGAGCCATTAAAGAAAAATACTATAATAAGTCATACGCCGATGATGATCCATTTGTTAGTGAATTTGTAAGTTCAAGCAGTGAAAATATGAAACACGGAGTAACATATGGAAGAAAATATGTTACCAGATATGAATGTGATAATGAAACTCAAAAGAGAAATGTATTGTTTGAAGGAGAAGTACTATATAAATACGTAGGATCTTCTACGGTAGAAATAACTAAAGAAGAATATGAATATGAATTTCCAACAAATGAGTTAATAAAGACATTTGTAGATTGCAATTCTTGGTATGATGATTTAAATGATACTATGGTTTATAGCAATCAAACCAGTAAAAGATACTGTAAGTATAAAGTTGATGAAGAATCAGATTGGTCTTATATAGAAAAGGAAAACTAGAAAGGTGATATTATGTATTTAAACAATAAGATATTAGTAGGAAAGAATAATAAAGGTGAAGAAAGCAATTTACTACTAAACATGATGAACCGTCATGGCCTAATAACAGGAGCATCAGGTAGTGGTAAAACTATCACACTTAAAGTAATCGCAGAAAGCTTATCAGAATCAGGAGTACCTGTATTCTTATCAGACGTAAAAGGTGATATAGCAGGAACTGCTATTATTGGCGAAGAAAATGAGAATGTAGCTAAAAGAATAGAAAAGCTAGGATTAACTGATGTATTTGAATATAAAAAATTTCCTGTAAGATTTTGGGATATATATGAAGAAAAAGGACACCCAATAAGAACAAAAATAAGTAGTGTAGGAAGTGAAATCCTATCTATAATGTTAGGACTATCTGAAGCACAAGAAGGTAACTTAGCAATTGTATTTAAAATAGCAGAAGATGAAAACTTAGATCTTATAGACCTAAAAGATTTAAGAAGTGCTCTTTCTTATGTAGCAGATAATAAAAATGATTACATAACTAAATATGGAAATATTACATCTCAAAGTATAGGAGTTATTCAAAGAAGCTTACTAGCACTTGAAAACCAAGGAGCTGATAAATTCTTTGGAGAACCATCACTTGATATTAGAGACTTTATATCTGTAAATGAAGAAGGAAAAGGATTTGTAAATATACTTGATGCCCAAAGATTGTTTACTAGCCCAGATTTATATGCATCATTTATGTTATGGTTATTAATTGAACTATATAATAAAATGCCAGAAGTAGGAGATTTAGATAAACCAAAGATTGTATTCTTCTTTGATGAAGCACATTTATTATTTAATGATATGCCTATGTATAGATTAAAGAAAATAGTGCAAATAGTTAAACTAATCAGATCTAAAGGAATAGGATTATTCTTCGTTTCTCAATCTCCAATGGATGTTCCTTCTGAAATACTAGGACAACTAGGAAACAGAATTCAGCATACCTTAAGAGCTTATACACCAAATGAACAAAGAATAGTAAAAGTAGCGGCTGATTCATTTAGAAGTAATAGTGAATTTGATACATATGAAGCAATACTATCACTTGGAACAGGAGAAGCAGTAGTAAGCTTCCAAAATGAAAAAGGTGAGCCAACAATATCACAAAGAGTAACTATATTACCACCTCAAAGTAAGATGGGATCTATAGATGATATAACAAGAAACAAAGTAATAAACAGTAGCATACTTCTAGGTAAATATGATGAAAGGATTGACTCTTCTTCAGCATTCGAAAAAGTAAGCGCAATTAATGAAGAAAAAAGAATGATTGAAGAAGAAATGCTTCAAAGAAAACAGCAAGAAAAAGAACTAAAAGAACAAGAAAAAATAAATGCAATGATAGCAAAACAACAAGAAAAAGAAGCTAAAGAAGCAGCTAGACTAGAAGCTCAAAGACTAAAAGAAGAAGAAAAAAGAAGAAAGAATGACCCAATGTATAAAATAGGCAAAAAAGTAGCTAATAAAGCAGTAGATAAGGCTATAAATAAAGGATTAAATAGTGTTTTCAAATCTTTGTTTAAATAAATAATTTATACACTTGTTAATAATAAAAAGTTATTGTATAATCAAATTGTAAGTTAAAAGAATAATACAAGGAAACAAAGAAGGAGAAAAAATGACAGGATTAAAAATGAGCACAGAAGCGCTAAACTACAGTTTAACTTATACTGACATAGTATTTGATAACAGTATGAACGGATACATAAAAATTGATTTTATATCAAAGTTTATAGAAATATCCAAAAAATACAATTTAGATGGAGAAACAGTAATTTATTCAATAAGAGACAACAGCGACTTAAGAAGTATTGCTAATTGTATTTTCAAAAGAAATATACAATCTGAAGAAGAAAAATTAGATCAAAAAGTAGTAATTGAATTCATGGGTTATGTTGCAGCTACTTATCAAAATTTAATGGATGGTAAAAACTACCTTGATATTGAAAGAAAAGCAATATGCGATATACAAAGAGATTTAAATTTAGATATAACTGGCGTAAACTTTTCCGGAGCAGAAGCATATGCTTTTTACCTAACTGAAATGGAAGATAAAGTAGATAAAGAAAATAAATTAATACGCAATGTAGGATAATAAGACGATAACAATCGTCTTTTATTATTGTTTTAAAAGTACTTATGATATAATAAAAAAAGGAGGAAACATGAAATTAAATGAATTATATGAAATCCTATTAGGCAAAGAACCAAGCACTAATATATTATTAAATGAAGAAGAAATTTTCAAACTAATACCAGAATTAGAACAATGTAAAGGATTCTATCAAAATAGTGAATGGCATAGACTAAACGGAGAAGACGTTGATGTATACGACCACATATTATTAGTGGTTGATTTAGTTAAACCTATACTTCCTTTATCTTTAGCTGCCTTATTTCACGATATTGGAAAACCACTATGCTACAGTGAAGACTCAAAAGGAAATGGACATTTTCCTAATCACTGGACAGAATCAAAAAGAATATTTGAAGAATTTGCTTTAAGAAATAATATTGATAAAAATACCTCTTCTATAGTATCGAAACTAATTAATTACCATGATCTTCGACTAGAGAATCTAAAAAGTAGTGAATTAAAAGAGTTATCTACTAAATTCACTGAAGAAGAAATAAAACTATTATTCATGCTAAAGGAAGCAGATTTACTAGCGCAAAACGCTAAATTTAGAAATAGAATACATTTACTAAATGAACAAGAAGAACAAATGCTTAAGCTTAGAAGAAAAGAAGGTAGCAAATGAAAAATAAATTAGTCTTATTTGACTGGGGTAACATAGTTGAATCACTTACAACTGGATATACATTATTTGACGCAATGAATAATACGTATAAACAATGCGGATACAAAGGTGTAGATGGTGTCTACTTGCATCTAAGAAAATATAGACTAACAGCCATAACATCTATGGAAGAATTTGAAAAAACATATAATAAAATTAAAGAAGAATTAAATCTAAATAAAACTTTTGAAGAATTCAAAAAGATATACTATGAAGAACATGACAAAATAGATTATTACAAAAACGTAAGAGACTATGAGCACTCATTAAAAGATAAATGCTATATTGGTATATTATCTAATCTAAATATTCTAGATGGTATAAGACTAGATAAAGAAGTAGATAAATCAAAATATGACTATGTTTTTTTGTCATATGAACTAGGATATAGAAAACCAGATATAGAAGTATTTGAAAAAATAATGAAAAGTGTTCCTTTTAAAAGTGAAGACATATTACTAGTAGATGATAAATTAGAAAATACACAAGCAGCTGCATCACTAGGATGGAGCACTATAACAGCAACAGGTCTAGAACTAGATAAAATAAAAAAGGGAGTAGAAGACTTTTTAAATAAATAAAGAGGTGCTATATATGAATAATAATTACTTTATAGGTAAAGTAAGTGATGATAAATGCATGTTTTTTGCAGAAACGTTAAAAGATGATAATTACTACCGTATAGAATTTAAAATTCTAGAAGATAAACTAACCGTAGCAAATGTACATTCATCAAAAAAAGAACCATGTAAAATTAATTTAAAATTTAAAAAGAATAAGGTATTTCTTAAAGATGATAAACTAGAAATAAACATGCAAGCTAAATTGACATTCGAAGATAGTTCAACTACTGAATTAAGTCTTCATAAAATATTTACAGAAAAAGATGTAGTAGAAAGTAGATATGATAGATTTGACTTTGTTAGTGATGAATTAAAAGTCTATTATATTAGAAGTATAATTAAAAGTGGAGAAATGTATGGAAAATCTTCATTTGTATATGATAACTCAGAAGCATTATCTGACTTAATATACCATATTGATCATAAAAATATAAGAGTAGAAAAATCTTATCTATCAGAAACAATAGAACTAGAAGACTCAATAAGCCTTGCGCAAGAATTTCTAAATAAAATGGGTTATGATATTAATATTAAAGAACTTATTAATGATAACACAATAAGAATTGTTGACTCATTAAAAAAAGAAGGCACTAAGAAAATAAAAAGAGAAAACGGTAGATCAACATATAGTAAAGAAGAACATAGAAAGATTATAAAAATAGAAAAAAATAATAATATATCATTTCCGGCTATATTAATTCATGAAATAATGCACCATATTAATTTACCAGATAATGGTGAAAGAACAACAGCAAGTGACTACTTAACTGAAGGAGTATCATATGCATATGAGTTCTTATTCTTAGAAAGCTTAAAAGGAACTAAATACGAAAATGATTGTAATAAAATTTTATCTCATGAAGTAGAAACTTTTGCTATAGGAGCTTACTTTGCATATTATCCTATAAATACTATTAATCTATATAAAGAAAAAGAAAATTTTACCATAGAAGATATTAAATCTAAAGCAAACATAGAAAAATACATGAAAGATATGGGAATATTTATCAAAGATAGAATGAACTTAAAAGAAATAGTTTGGCATATAATTGGACATTATATAGGATTTTATATATACATGGAGTATAAAGATAACGCTAGTATTCTTACTAAGCTTAAAGAATTTAATAGCAGTATAAATGAAAAAAGCTTTTCAGAGTGTTTAAAGATTATAGATATAAATGGTTTGCAAGATGTATATGGTAAAGTAAATAGTAAAGTAGATGAATTAATAGAAAAGTATTTAGCTAAAGATATAAATGATAAATCATTAAAAAAATAAACAAAACTGGTATACTACCAGTTTTTATTATGTTATAATAAAGCCACTTTAATTCTTAAGGAGGGATTTTTATGATTACACTCGAAGAATATAAACTTGAACTGTTGTCTTCATACACTAATGAAGAAGAAAAAGAAAAAAGAAAGGAGTTTTTAAACAGAATTTACAATGATAGATATTTAGAAAGAATAATATCTGATACATATAGTTTAATAAAGGATATATATAATACTAAATATTTAGAAGAAAATAAAAGTACATTTGATTTAAACGAAGAAGAACCATTTGATGATATATCACTAGATCCATCAACAAAAACTATTTCAGACAAGATTTTTATTGATAAAGAAGAAAGATATATTAGTGAATTAATACTAAAAAAAGTTTTAAAAGGAATTAACATTGAAATAATAGAAAGCATAAACACTGCTAATCAAACACCATCATACAAAATAGAAATATCATCATTTCCAACAAATATGCTAGAAATAAAAGAAAATATATTTGGAGAATCTAAAACGCTAAAATAAAAGGAGAACATAATGACACTTGAAGAATACAAGAATATACTAGTTTCATATCATAGAAATATAAAAGATTCAGCAAAAGAAAAATATAATGAAAGAATAAGCAAATTAGAAAAAGAATATACAAATGATTTATTAAATAAAATACTAAAAGATACAAATTTACTAATAGATGAAATACTTTCATTAAGTACAGATGAAATGGATGAGTACTCAGTTTCATTAGATGCAAAGCACATATTAGCATACATAGACTTAGGATCAGGATATGCAGATAAAGTATACAAAGATGAAAAAGGAAGATACTTGTCTCTTAGAATGCTAAACGAAAAATTCGGATATGAAAGAGTATACTTGCTAAAAGATGAAAGATACTACAAAAGTGAAAATGAAGAAGGATATAAGCCTTTCTATCAAATCAGATTTAGCAATATAAGTGTCGAAGTTGAAGAAACTCTAGGAAAAGCCAGAATACTATAACAAGATAGGTGATAACAATGAAATATAATGGAGAAGATAAAACAGTAGATAAAATAGAAGCTAACTACATAATTAGAAAAAACTGTGCAGATACATATATAAAAATATCATCTAAAGATGGACTATCAATTGCTCTAACTTTTAATGATAAAAACTATGATCCAAGAAACATAAATATAAATGAAACTATAGATCTAATTAAATGTATATACTGGGATGTAACATTACTAGATATAAAAAACTATTTTCTATTTGATATAACTAAAGAAAAAGCATTACTAACTAGAATAGATGAAAACTTATTTATGTTAGTAGTAGATATAAATAATCCTGATATTATTTATACTCCATCAAATAATAAAGATGAATTTAAAAGTCTATATATAGAAGAAACAATTTCTTTTAAATATAGTGATTAAAAAAAGCCCATACGAGCTTTTTTTAATTAATTATCTACTAGTAGATAATTATACATATATGATATAATAAACTCGAAAACAAAAGGTGATTTAAATGGGAAGTATACAAACAATATATAAACTAGAAAAATGGGTAAAAGAATCAGAAGGCAAAAGTAAAATAAATGAAGATGATATTATCTATAAAATGATAATAGGATATTATGATGATAGTATAATCTCAGGAAATATATGTGAATTTATATCAAAAGAAAACTATGAAAGACTAATGAAAAAAGAATATACATATAAGGTGTTTCCCTATAGTGTCCAAAAAATATTAATATTTGATAAACAAGGTAATGTAGTATCCTTAGTAAAAAATAAACCAGATGATGAATATTCTCCTTCTCAAAAGGAGTACATAAGAAGATTAAAAATGTGAGGCAATATGAATAAGAATGAATATGAAACAATAATAAAATTACTTGATGAAGAAAAAATAAATGAGCTAAGAAAATACTTAGATGAAAGAATAAATATAAAAGATGTAAATAAAGTAAGAAAAGCTATAATGAGTTTAATCAATAATCACTGTGAAATAGACTATCCTAGCTACCAAGCCCGTGTAGAACGCCATGAAGGCCCTAAAAAATATTACAGAGGAATCTACTCTGAAGTGGATAATGGTTTAGTAATGCTTCATAGACAAAGTAATGCATTTCAACTATATGATAGAAGCATTTTGACTCCAAACATAATTAAAATACTAGAAGGAACTCAGTTTTACAATAATAAAAAAACAATATTATCAATGTCTAAAAGTATAATAGATTTTTTTGGTAAATTAAGTACTGATGAATTAATCCCAATTCAAAATGCTGAAGGAAAAGAAAAAGTTACCACATTATTGACTGAAACAGATATTGAATTTTCAGTACCAAGTCAATACTACGAAATAGCTCATCAAATGCTTGGAGAAGATATTGAAGAGTATGCATTTGAGAAGGGATTATTTGTTGACTCACCCAAAGGAAGAGCGCTAATAATGAAAAACATTGAATAGGAGAATATAAAATGAAAGAAGGAAAAATAGATAGTAATAACTATCTATTTTTCTTTGATAAAACTAATTCTTCTTCAAGATAAAAGGATGATTAGACTAATTATTTATGATATAATTTTAACAATTAATGAAAAGGTGAAATATATGAAAAAGATATGTTTTTTTGTAAACAGCATGTTTAAAATCGGTGGAGAACAAAAAATAACATCTTTAATAGTAAATGAATTAATAAAAAATAATTACGATGTAACAATAATTATCAAATGTAGCGAAACCATAGATTACTCACTTTATAACTTATCTAAAAAAGTAAATCTAAAATTTTTAAATATGAAATATGACTTTAGATTAAACAATATCTCTTTATTTGAAAAACTAAGAATTATAAATAGAAAAACAGGAATATTTAAAAATAGAAAAAAACTAATTAGACATTTCTTTTGTAGTAATAAAATGTTAAGAAAGCTTAAAGAAATATTTCAAAATAATGAATTTGATGTAGTAGTAGGAGTAGCTGGAGACAGAAGCTTTATACTAAGTTATTTAAAAGACTATATAAAAGGAAAACTAATATTTTGGAATCATATGAACTTTGATGCTCACTTTAAAAATAAAGGTTCTAGATACTATAATGAAGAATCTTTTATACTTCCTCTTATAAAAAGATTTGATAATATTATTAATTTAAATGAGGATGATACAGAAAAATTTAAAAAACACTATAATGTTAATTCAGAGGTAATATATAATTGTAAATCATTTAATTCAAAGATAAAATCAAATCTAAACAATAATAAGTTTATAAGCTGCGGAAGACTAGTAAGCCAAAAAGGATTTGAGCACTTAATAGAAATAATGAAAATATTTGTATCAAAAAATAAGGATTATAAAGTTGATATATATGGAGAAGGCCCACTAAAAGAATCCTTATTAAATAAAATAGATAAATATAAATTAAATGACTACATAAAAATATTTCCAGAATGTAAAAATATAGAAAAAGTATTACCTAAATATGATGTATATTTAAATACATCAGTGCATGAAGGATTCGGATTAATAACGCTAGAAGCATTAGAATGTGGACTCCCAGTATTTGCATTTGATATACCCGCTAATAAATCATTAGTAATAGATAATAAAACAGGAAGACTAATCAAATGCTATGATGCCGAAGAATATGCAAATGAACTTCTAAAGATAGTAGATAATAAAAAACTACTTAATAGTTATCAAAGTAACATAGAACAGTCAATTAAGAAATATGACATTAATAATGTTATAAAAAAGTGGATTAATATAATAGAAAAGTAAATAGACATCATCTATTTATATGATATAATGAATATATAAAAAACTGATTATATGAGGTAAAATATGAAAAAAGATTTAATGAAAACAAATGTCTATGATGTAGAAGAAACATTAGTAATAGTAGGTAGCTGCCTTGAAAGAATGCAACCTGAAGCATATAAAGAACTAGAAAAAATGTCTAGTAATATATATGATGTATGCCTAGAAGAAACACATATTAATATGGTAATAACTAAACTAATAGGTATGATATCAAGAGTAAAAATAAAAAAAATAATATTTGCAACAGTAGATAAATCTCCTCACTGCATTCAACTTCACTACATAGAAAGTGAAATTAGAAAAGCAATGGATATAGACGATATTGAAATGATTCACTATGTAGCAGTAGATAATAAATTAATAGAAATATCAAAAGAAACAATAAAGAAATCTAAGTCACTAAGTGAATTACAAAATATGTAAAAAACTAAAGGAGACACTATGAAATATATTGATTTATTAAAATCACACCAAATGTATGGTACAACAAGTGAAGACATAAAAATTCATAGAGGTTATGAAGAAATACTAGAAAATGTTGTAATTGCGCCATGGTGGAACCATGATATGTTTGAGAGTGAAGGCTTCAAAGTAACTCAAGTGTCTGAAAAAGTATATAATTTTTATAGAGATGATTTATCTTTTTCATTTGTAGAGTTAAAACGTATAGGTGCTCCTGGTATAATGGACTTTATACTATCACTAGGAGTAACTAAATGTAAGAATTTAGTCTTTTTAGGATCAGCAGGATCACTTGATGAAAACATAAAAATAGGTGATATAGTTGTACCTGAGTATTCAATATGTGGTGACGGAGCTTCAAGATATTTAAACGAAAACCTAGAAGATGAACTATTTAAAAAAGAATATCCTTCTAAAGAATTTACAGATAAGTTAATCAATATTTTGAAAGAAGAAGATATAAAGTATCATAATGTTCCAAACTTTAGCACTGATACAGTATTTGCTCAGTTCTATCATATGGATAAAATACTAAAAGAAGGAGCAAAAACCATTGAAATGGAAACAGCTTTACTATTTAAATCTAATGAATTATTAAATATAAATGTAACTGCAATGTTTTGTATATCAGACAATACTATAGTAAATAAATCCCTTTATAGTGGAAGAACAGAAGAAGAAAACGAATATAGACATAAAGTAAGAAATGAAGTAATACCAAATATAATAATCAAATTATTTAGCAAATAAAATACTTGAGGTGATAAAATGATAAAACTATTTGATAGTAATATGAATGAAATAAGTGTAAAAAGAGAAATGTATCAATGGGACATATTCCCACTAGATAACTTTTCATCATTTGGACTTGTTATGGATGGAATATATTTTCAAACAAGTGAACATGCATTTCAATACTTAAAGTTTGTTGATACCAATAAAGAGATAGCTTCTAAAATAAAGGAATCATTTTCACCAAACGAAGCAAGAATTATAGCACATGAAAATAAAGCATATAGATTAATTAATTGGCAAGAAGTAAAATATCAAAATATGGAAAAAGTATTAAGACTAAAACTAGAACAAAATCCCATAGTTAAGGAATGCTTATTAAAAACAAAAGACTATATAATTGCAGAAAACTGCATCGATGAAGACACAGACTGGGGACTTGATAATAATAACGAGGGAAATAATAATCTAGGAAAAATATGGATGAAAATCAGAAATGATATCAAAGAAAAATAGTAAATATAAAGGTGATTACTATTTATTAACGGATTCTGCAATGGATGATGATGACATCGATGAAGATGAACACTGGTATGATGTTTTATGCGATGCATATAAGGAAAAGAAAAGAGAATCAAGAGGTTTAAGAAAATAATAATAAATAAAGGCAAAACCCTATAGGCTTTGTCTTTTTTATGATATAATTTTATTAGTTAATATATAATCAATAAATATAACTACTTAAAATAGGAGAAATAATGAGAAAAATAATAATAGCAGGCAGTGCTTTCTTTTATAAAGAAGCACAGGAAATAAAAAAAGAATTAGAAGATAAAAACTATATAGTTGTTGATTATCCTAAAAAGATAAATGATGATATAGAACTTGAATATAAAGAAGCTTATGAAACATTTTATGATAATCTAAGTAAAACAGATGATTTATTACTACTTAATCTTGATAAAAAAGGAATAGAAGGTTATATAGGATATGAATCATTTGCAGAACTTAGTTACTTAGTTGTGAAAAAATTACAGGTAAATAAAGATCATAAGATTTATATTTATAAAATGCCAAGTAAAGAAGTAGGCTGCTATGATGAAATAAAACATTTCCTAGAACTTGGTTACATTGAAATATATAAATAAAATGAGTTGATCCAAATGAATGAAAATAAAACTAATATAAACTGGTTGATAACAATTTAGCTAAGACCATATAAGAAAGGTGAAAAATATGCAATATGAAAATATAATTATTAGAAAAGCCGAAACTAATGATATTGCTGAAATAGCAAATATTAAAGTTAACGGATGGAAAACAGCTTATAATGGTATGATAGATAGTGAGATTTTAGATACCATGGACATTAATAAAGAAATTGATAGTTATACAAATCATTATTCTTTAGATAATGTATTTGTTGCAGAATCTAACAATGAAATATTGGGTTTTTGTAGGGTGTATGATTATGATGATTCCCCTTATGAAGATAAAGAAATAGATTGCGAAATTAGAGAGATATATGTAAGACCTGATATAAAAAGAATGGGAATAGGCAGTAAAATATTTAATTATGTTTTAAAATATTTTAAGCAAAAAGGAAAAATGAAATTATACCTTGGCGTCTTTGAAGATAATTATAAGTCAAGAAGTTTTTATGAAAAAATGGGTGGAGTATTGGGCAAGAAAGATAGCTTAATGATAAAAGGAAAATCTTATTCAACAGTTTCATACACATATAATTTAAAATAAAGGAAAAACAAGTATATGCTTGTTGCATAATTAAATATGAATATATAAAATAATGATAAATACAATTAAAAATGATATAGTATTTAATACCTGGTATTGACGGTTAAGCTTTTAATTAAGAGAAGGTGAAATAAATGGATTACACTATAAAAGAAATTGAAAAAAAGGATTTATACGATTATATGTATGTAAATACTTATGCATGGGATGAAACATATAGAGGAATCATGGCTGATGAGTTTCTTGATAAAATTAAAAATGAATTAAAGCAAAATGTTGAAAGATTAGAAAATAAGTTTGATAGAACAAAAATTGATGAGCCTGACTATAAAAGATATTTATTGTATGTTAATGAAGAACCAGTAGGTATTGTTGCAATATGTAATTCGAGAGAAGAAAAATACCCTAAATCTGGTGAGTTGTGTTCTTTATATTTGCTAAATAAACAAAAGAAAAAAGGTTATGGACGAATACTGTTTGAAAAAGCTAAGCAAGAATTAAAAAATATGGGTTTTAATGATATGATTATTTATTGTTTAAAAGATAATCCAACCACAAAGTTTTATGAACACATGGGTGGAAAATTGGTTTTTAAAAAAGAAAGAACTATTGGTGGTAAAGATTTAATAGAAAACGTTTACTACTATCATATATAAAAATATAAAGGAGTTGATCCAAATGAATGAATTTTTTGATGTATTAAATAAAAATGGTGAATTTACTAACGAAATTGAAAGCAGAGAAGAATGTCATAAAAAAGGTTTATGGCATAAGGCTGTTGTAGTTTTTATAATTAGTAATGATAATCAAAAAGTTTTACTGCAGCAAAGAAGTGCTAGCAAAAAACTTTGGCCAAACTTATGGGATATTACTGCAGGTGGACATGTTTTAACTGGAGAATTTGGTTATCAAACTGTAATTAGAGAAACAAAAGAAGAAATAGGTATTGATATAGATAGAAAAGATTTAGAGTTTATCGGAGGCACTGTTTCCGAAAACATATCTGGTGATATAATAAATAGACACTTCAATGAATACTATATTGTACATAAAGATATTGATATTAAAGATATTATTCTACAAAAAGAAGAAGTGCAAGATATAAAATGGTTTGATAAAGAAGAAGTAATTAAGAAAATAAATAATAATTATGAAACATTGACAGATAAAGTTGGATGTTGGAATTACTTATTAAAATATTTTGAAATAAAAAAATAAAAGTAGTTAATCCAAATTAATGAAAAAACTAATATAAACTGGTTGATAACAATTTAGTCAAGACCAAGTTAAAAATGAGGTGGTATTTGTGACATTAAAAGAACAGCTAGAAAAATATAATCCTTATGATGAACAAGAAGAAAGAGATAAAGAACAGATGTTAAAATTCATAAATGATTATGATGATGTTTTGATTAGAAATAATATATTTGGTCATTTTTCGGCATCTGCATTTGTTGTTAATAAAGAAAGAACAAAGATGGTTGTTGTTTATCACATTATTAATGATGGTTGGATATATCCAGGAGGTCATGCTGATGGCGAAGAAGATTTGTTGTCAGTTGCTGTTCGTGAAGTTGAAGAAGAGACTGGATTAAAAGTTAAAGTATTAGATAATAATATATATTCTATTCAATCAGCACCTGTAAAAGGACACATTAAACGTGGTAAGTATGTTTCAGCACATTTACATTTGGATGTTTTATATATCATGGAAGCTGATGATACTATTCCACTAGTATATCGAGAAGATGAATCAAAAGGAGTTAAATGGATTCCTTTTGAAGAAGCAGATAATGAAACAATGTGTGATTTTATTAGACCAATACATAAAAAACTTATTAAGAAATTAAAAGATAGATAGAAATTGATCCAAATGAATAAAAATAAAACTAATATAAATGGTTGATATTGACGATTAAACTTTTATAAAAAGAGGTGATATAGATGTCATATAAGCTTAGTGATAAAAAATTAGAACTATATAATGATAGACAAAAAGCGATAGATATTAAATCTTTTCCAAAAGATTTAACTATTATATCTAATACTTGCATTGGTGGGAGATTATATCATGATTATCATCAAAAGTTTTTATCACCAACAATTGACTTTTATATGGAACCAGATAGTTTTGTTAAATTTTGCTGTAATTTAGAATACTATTTAAATTGCGAAATTAAGCCATTACCAGATTATAAAATAGATTATTTAAGTAATTTCTTATTTTGTGATATTGGAGGTTTAATTGCAGCATTTGGTCATACTAATGATTCATATGATAAAATAATTAGTAAGTGGAATGAAAGAAAGCAAAGAGTTAATTATGATAATATAGTAGTCATTGCTACTGATAGAAATGTACTTAAAGAACCATTTACTAAATGTAGTGAAGAAACGATAAAAGAGTTTGGTAAAATACCATATAAAAAAGTATTATTTAGCGTAGTAGATTATAAATATGATTATGTTTCATATTTACCAAGTTTTAAAGATGAAGCTGGTTGTCCTGAAGCAACTAGACCATCAATAACAAAAAAAGGAAAATATATAATAGAAGAAGATGGATTTGATTTAGACAAATTCATATGTAATAAATAAAAGGAGTTGATCCAAATGAAAATACTAATTACATACCAAAGCAAGACAGGTTTTACTAAAAAGTATGCTGAATGGATTAGTAGTGAATTAAATGCAGAGTTAAAAGAAATAAAAGATATAAATGATTGC
>JAEEGL011280993.1_pt1 | contig 100424 bp, 83 predicted proteins | sample 9134231 | NCBI WGS metagenome assembly JAEEGL01 (sample SAMN16246548, study PRJNA631951) | gut metagenome | biome: gut microbiome; feature: rumen; material: fiber-attached | host: Bos | place: Iran: Karaj | collected 2018-10 | reverse complement strand
CTCCCCGGCGAAGGACTATATCGCCGAGTCGCTCGGCGAGCTGATCGCCTGCTGGAACCACGGGACCGCCGTCAATCCGGAAAACTTCGGCGTTGCCAAATCACTGGAGTCGATGGCCGACAACCTCATGTCGAACAACATTCAGTTCACCGACTGGAAAAAGGCGGCGGCGACGCTGAGCGCGTACTTCGTCTACTCTTCGATCAAGAACTACCTCGCCACCTGGCGCGAGAAGGGGCAGTCCGATATCTGGGGCTCCTTCTGCAAGGGCTTCTCCGATATGACCGCGCAGGGACTCAAGGCGGCGGCCGGCGCGTGCTTTGAGAAGTGGATCCAGAAGAACAAGACGGCGCAGAAGTGGATCAGCGAAAACATCACCAAGCACCTGAACAAGTACGCCGGCCGCGGGCGCACGTTCAATCTCAAGGATCAGAAGATCAAGAACGTGCAGTACGAGCTGAACGATTCGCTGAAGCTGGAGGGCAAGCTCCGCGAGCTCGCCGGCTTCCAGGGCGAATCGAAGAAGGTCGCGATCACGAAGGTCGACATCGCAGGCAAGTACCTGACCGAGCTCGTCGGCAAGTATGCCGGAGAAGTCAAGGAGGTCGTCGACAAGACGAGCTACCGCGGCTCCGAGTTCAGCATCGGCGAGCACGGGCACATCATCTTCAATCTGCTTCTCACGGAGGAGGACGGTCCGGACTACGAATACCCGATCGACCTGACCGCCATGTTCCTGTACGGCGCCTGCCCGCTGTTCGATCTGCTGTATGAAGAACTGTTCAGCGGGATCCCGTGCGCGGCGGCTGTTCTCGAAGTCCCGAAGGATCCTCCCCTTCCCCCCGCGAAAAACTGAAGACAACCGGAAAGGAGCAATAAAAGAATGGCAAGAACCTGTCCGCAATGCGGGGCGCAGCTTGACGACGCCGTGAAATTCTGCACGGCATGCGGCGCCCGTCTCACAGCCTCCGAGGAGGCACAATCGAAACCGTCGGCGCCTGCCGAACCGGTGCCGGAAGAACCGAAGCAGGAGACGGTCCCGGAACGATCCGCGCCGCAGGAAGCACCGTCGCCGCAGCCTGAACAGCCGCAGACGTTCGGACAGACCGCACAGACGCAGGCACAGCAGCCCGCGCAGACGCAATCGTTCGGACAGCCCGTACAGGCGCAGGCGCAGCAGTCTGCACAGCCGCAATCGTTCGGGCAGCCCGCACAAACGCAGGCACAGCAGCCCGCGCAGGCGCAATCGTTCGGGCAGCCCGCGCAGGCGCAATCGTTCGGACAGCCCGCGCAGACGCAGGCACAGCAGCCCGCGCAGGCGCAATCGTTCGGACAGCCCGCACAGACGCAGGCGCAGCAGCCAGCGCAGCAATCGTACCAACAACAGCAGTACCAACAGCAGCCCGTTCAGCAATCGTATCAACAACAGCAACAGTATTCACAGCAGCCCGCGCAGCAATCGTATCAACAGCAGCAGTACCAACAGCAATACCAGCAGCCGGCGTATCAACAGCCCGTACAGCAGGCGTACCAACAGCAGTACCAGCAGCCGATGTATCAGCAGCCCATGCAGCAGGGGTACCCGCAGCAGGGATATCCGCAGCAGGGATACCCGACGTACGCGCAGCCCGGCTATCAGCCGATGGCGCAGAACCCCTACGGTCAGCCGATGGTACAGAAGAAGAAGGGCAAAGGCGTCATCGTCGTGCTCGTGATCCTGCTCGTCGCCGCGCTCGGCACCCTCGCCTACTTCGGTTTCCGTGAAGGCGGATTTTTGCGCGGCACGCCCTCGATCGTCGACGCGACGAAGATGGAATCGCTGTCCGATTATGCAAAGCGGCTGGAGCTCGCCGGGAATCCGGAAGCCGCCGCCGCGGTCTACGCCCTGCTCCCGAAAGGGGGCGGCGCGGATCTGCTGAGCAGCGCCGCCGGATCGTTCCCCCTGATCCAGGCCATGCAGGACATGGACTGGTTCACCGCATTGTTCGGCAGCGGATCGTCCTCCAAGGAGGAATCCGCACAGACGAAGGACGCGCTCACCGAATTATTCGGCAAACTGAACGGAGGTAAGTGACGATGAAACGAACATGGATCCTCTGCCTCGCGCTTCTCTCTCTCCTGACGCTCTGCTCCGTTCTGACGATATCCGTTCTGGCGGACGGCGGAACGACAGATCCCGACGAGTCCGGCTGGGAGATCAACGTCCCGGACGACGCATGGGACGGCGAGTATGCCGAGTTCAAGGGCAAGGACGGCTCGACGACCCTTGTCTTTGACAACGGGAGCGTCATCACGACCTTCTCCGACGGGTCAAGGGAAGGCGTCGATTACAACGGGAACCAGCACGTAAAAAGTAAGGACGGCACGTATTCCATCCGCGGCACGGACGGGACGACGGCGACCGAATATACGGATGGACGGATGTCCGTGGCCGAGACGAACGGCAAGACGACGACATTCAACAAGGACGGAAGTTTTTCGGAAAGTTATCCTATCGGTCTCACGCGCGATTATGACTCCGAAGGCGGTCTGACCGGCATCGGCTTCACGGGAAGCAAGGAACGGATCGGAACGGATGAAGACGGGTATTATCTGAACGGCGAAATCACCGGTCCGAACGGCCAGCACTTGAAGATCACCGATGACAGCATGGAATTTACCAACACAGAAGGGACGGAATACAAGCGCAGCGATTCCGGCAATATGGAAACGGTGTCCATCAACTGGAAAGACGGCTCCCATTGCGAATCCACGACGACCACGACCTGGGACAACGGGAAAAAGACGGAAAATACGGACTTTTCTCTGACAGAAAACAACGGGAACCGTTGGGACTCCAACGTCAACGTGAGCTACGATTCGGACGGCAATCCCACATATCTCAACAACAACGTGACGCAGGTCACCGGCGCTGACGGTTCCACGCTCTGGATGGACAACAATTCAAAAGCAATCGAATATAACGGCAATGACGGCTCGAAATTCATCGTGGACCATAACGGGAACCTGCTCGAAAACAAGACCGACGAGGTGGACTTCAAGGCGACGTACAACGAGGACGGCAGTCTCCGCTCCGCGGATATCCAGTGGGCGGACGGCGCGCATCAGGTCCAGAATCCGAACGGCACCGGTTCCTTCACCCTGCCGGACGGCACGAAGTACACCACCGACGGAAACGGCAGCGTCTGGAAGGACGGCGAACAGATCAAGAAGAACGGCGAATGGCTGATCGATATCGACAAGCTCAACGAGCTCAACGAACAGTTCGCCAATGATCCGAACGCGAACAAGCTGAAGGAAGCGGACCTCGTCGGCGTCTGGGACATCCACGCCACCTTCGGCGATATGGAATCCCCGCTCGTCGGAATGCTGCAGGGGCTCTTTGACGACATCTTCGGCGAGGGCGCGGGGAGCGAGATCGTCGAATCGAGCCTCGATCAGGAAACGGAAATCGATTTCACGGCCGTGATCGAGGAGGACGGCTCCGGGCTCCGCATGACGTTGTCCGCGGAGGACGTGACGATGGTTTATACGGGCAAGCTGAGCGGCAATACGCTCAAGCTGAAGCTCCAGTCCCAGTCCTCCGGCAGCGACGGCATCGACATCCCGATCAACAAGCTGGAGTTCACGTTCCAGAAGAACAGCGGCGTCGTCACCATGAGCGGCAGCTACAACATCAACGTCACGCTCTTCAAGGCGACGCTCACCTACAGCGGCACGAAGCGCTGACGAAAAAGTCCCCCGGCGGCAATGACCGGGATCCATAATGAATCTTACTTAAGGAGGATCCACCATGAAAGCATCGGCAAGAATCATCACTGCCCTGCTCGCGGCCGCGCTCCTTCTCGGGCTGTGCTCCTGCTCCCTCGCCTTCCTCGGCGGAAACGGCGGCAGCGGCGGCAAATCCTCCGGCAAAGCGCCGGAGTGGCTTGAGGGCGCGTGGAGCTACGCGAGCTACGACGGCGAAGGCGGCAAGTTTTCCGGGTTCCACCGCGAAGCGGTGCGGCTCACGGTGATTGACGACCACACGCTGCTCTATGAGGAATACTACTATCCCGATCCCGAGCATCCGGATTTCCCGTCCGGCGTCGATTACAGCTTCGAGCGAGAATACACGTACGATCCGGACACCGACTGCGTGTTCATCCAGCGCACCGATACGGGCGAATTCGTCGGCAGCGTCTACACGAGCGGCACGCACGACAGAGGATATCTGCAGCCGGTCAAGATCGAGCGGCTGCCGGACAAGGATCATCTGACCGATCATCCCGCGGTCCGGTTCACGCTGAATCCGAGGGAGATCACCGGCGACGAAAGCGGTGAGTCGAAAGGAAATCTGCGCTTCAACCGCGGCAGCGACTGATCTGTCTTCCACGCAAAAACGGCTCCCGTACCGATCGGTACGGGAGCCGCTTTTGTGACGCGTCATCCGAGGAGCCGGCGCGCGAGCGCCTTAGCCTGCCGAAGATCCGCCAGATAACGCGCGTCGTCCGGCGGCGTGCCGTATTTTTCGTGGACGTAGATCCACTCCGTATGCTCGAAGAAAAAGAAAGCGGTGAGCGCGCGGCGGTATTCCTCCCACGGGATCCCGCGGCCACGCAGAAGCGTATCGTAATAGCGGGCAGCGGCGTATTCCCTGTCCTCCTCCGACATCGGGAAATCAGCCGCCGGATCCGGCGAGGTGTGCGCGAGCAGCCGCGCGAGCGGCAGCGGATACGGTCCGCATCCGCCGCATTCCCAATCGATGAGCACGGCGCGCGTCCCGTCCGTGAGCACATTGAACGGGAGCAGGTCCTCGTGCACCAGCGTGCGCGGCAGAGAATCGTACAGAGAAAGAAAAACGTCGAACGCGCGCTCCAGCGTCCCGTCGTGCAGGCAGGCGCGCCGCCGCGCCGCCCGCTTTCGCAGCGTGTCAAACGCCTCGCCGGGGATCGCGGCACGCTCCCAGTATTCGCTTTGGAGCGAGACGAGCGCGTCGAGCGCGCACGTGAGCTCCGCCCGCGTTCCGCCCGTGAGTTCCCGTCCGGGGAAACAGTCGAGGAGAAGATACGTCTTCCCGTAGTATCCCGTCTCCCCGCGGCAGGACGCGAGAGCGGCATGCGGTCCCGCCTCACGGTAGAACGCCGCCTCCTCCGCCGTCACGCGCTTGAGGATCCACGCGCGTCCCGCATCCTCCAGCCGCCAGACGTCGTAGTATCCGCCGCCCTCCGACCACGGGATGCGCGTGACCGTCCCGCCGGGCGCCGTACCGAGGATCCGCGCGGCAAGGCGGCGCACCGACGCCTCGCCGATCCCTTCCTCTCTGCTTCGACCCATCCCGTCCGCCTCCCGCTTTCCCGTGATTTCGACCTTGTACGCCGTCTATTATACGCTTTCCGCGCGTCCCTGTCAAGGCGGCGGGCAGCAGGGCGGCGGATGCGGGAGAAAAATGCGCGAAAATACGGAAATATGCGTTCATATCCTTGACACGGCGCGCCGGATGTGGTATACTGAACACGCTAAATCAGTCAGACGATGTATGCCGGAAATGCACGTACGTGCGACCGAAGGAGCAACACTCTCAGGTTCTCCGCTTTGCGGGGAGGGACAGCATACAGATGACGATCCGGAGAAGCCCGCGGGCGCATGCCGCGCGGGTGCCGAAGGTGAAAGCCGGAAATCTCATACCGGCGAATCTCTCAGGCAAAAGGACGGATACAAACACAGCGCCATTTGTATTTTCTTTTGTTTGAGAACCTGTACCCGGGTTCTCTTTTCGTTTTGACGAAGCATCAGGAGGGATACTATGGAATTTCTGAAATGGCTCACGGAATTCAACGATACCGTGAACTCTTACGTCTGGACGCGCGTCGGCGTATGGGTCCTCATCGCGGTCGGTCTCGTCATGACCGTCTGCACCGGCGTCTTCCAGGTCACGCATCTCCGCCACTGGTGGAAGAATACGATCGGCAGTCTGCTCGACCGCAAAGTGCTCGCGCACACGAAGGGCAAGGCGATCTCACCGTTCCAGGCGCTGTGCACGGCGCTCGCCGCCACGATCGGCACGGGCAACATCGCCGGCGTCGCCGCCGCCATCTGCGTGGGCGGCGCGGGCGCGGTGTTCTGGATGTGGATCGCTGCGTTCCTCGGCATGATGACGAACTATGCCGAGAACATCCTCGGCATCTACTACCGCCGCAAAAACTCCGCCGGCGAGTGGTCCGGCGGCGCCATGTACTATATCCGGGACGGTCTCGGCAAAATGAAGGGCTGCCGCATCCCCGCCGCCGTGCTCGCGGTGCTCTTCTCCGTTTTTGCCGTCCTCGCCTCCTTCGGGATCGGCAGCATGTCGCAGGTGAATAAGATCGTCGCGAACGTCGGCAGCGCCTTCGACATCCCCGCTCTCTCCTCCGTCATCGTGCTCGGCGAGGGAGAGACCGCCGTCTCTCTGTACAGCATCATCCTCGGCGCGGTTATCATGGTGCTCGCCGGGCTCATTATCCTCGGCGGATTGAAGCGGATCGCCTCCTTCGCGGAAAAGGTCGTCCCCTTCATGGTCGTCGCGTTCATCGCCGGTTCGCTCGTCATCATCGTTGTCAATTACACCCAGATCCTCCCGGCGCTGAAGGCGATCTTCGTCAACGCCTTCCGGCCGATCGCCGCGCTCGGCGGCGGGATCGGCTTCGTGGTCAGCAAGGTCATGACGCAGGGCTTCAAGCGCGGCGTCTTCTCCAATGAAGCCGGTCTCGGTTCCTCCGTCATGGTACACTCGAACTCGAACGTCGTCGAGCCCGTGAAGCAGGGCATGTGGGGCATCTTCGAAGTGTTCGCCGACACGATCATCGTCTGCACGATGACGGCGCTCGTCGTTCTGACCTCCGGTGTGTACGATCTCGCGACGGGCGAGATCGCCGCCGCCTCCGACGCGGTGCTCGTCGGCGCCGCATTCGACAGCGTCTTCTCCTGGGGACATATCGGCTCGCGCTTCGTCGCTATTGCCATGTTCCTGTTCGCCTTCACGACGGTGCTCGGCTGGTCTCACTACGGCACGAAGGCATGGGAATATCTCTTCGGCACGAAGAGCACCGTCGTCTTCAAGATCCTGCACCTCATCACGGTCTTTCTCGGCGCGCTGCTCACCTCGTCGCTGGCGTGGGATATCTCCGATACCTTCAACGGTCTGATGATGCTCCCGAACCTGATCGGCGTCGTCTCCCTTTCGGGGCTCGTCATCAAGCTGACGAAGAACTACGTCGACCGCCGTCTGCATCACAAGGATATAAAGCCGATGCTCTCGGTCTTCCCCGATATTCAGGAGCAGGCGGAAGAAACGCTTAAACAAGAAGAGGCGGAAGACTGATCTCCCCCGCCCGACGACAAAAATCTGTCCTCTTTCTCCGGACATCCGGAGAAAGAGGACGGTTCTTTTTGCCGGGTACGCAGCCGCGTCACAGGCAGGCGTAGAGGATATTGCGCAGACGCGGACCGATGAACGGCTCCTGATTGTTCAGCATATGCTGCGTGTACGTCAGGGATACGCGGTTTTCCGGATCGATGATGACCCACACGCCGGCGGCTCCGCCCCATCCGAACTCGCCGATCGGAGCGAGAGAACCCGCCGCCGCCGGATTGACCATCGTGCGAACGCCGAAGCCATAGCTGTAGCCGGACATCCAGGAGAAGGCGGCGCGTTCATCGGGATCGAGCGCGTCGGAATGCCAGAGGCGGACGGTCTGCGGGGACAGATACCGGTACCCTTCCGGCGACGTTCCGCCGCAGGATACGGTCGCCGTGAAGCGGGCGTAATCCGCGCAGGTGGAGACGATGCCCGCACCGCCGGAATCGTAGTCCGGACCGAGGATGTGATCGCACCCCTCGCCCGACGGAACGTAGCGGTTTTCGTCGTTGCGGAAGTGATACTGCACCGCGAAGCGGTCCCGCTTCTCCTCGGGGGGAAGATTGTAGCAGGTGTCGTTCATGCCGAGCGGATCGAAAAGCACTTCGCGCGCGTAGTCGCGCAGTCTCTTCCCGGCGAGGACCTCGACCAGCGCGCCGAGCACGTCGTGGCAGAGGCTGTAGCGCCATCCCTTCCCCGGCTCGAAGCACAGCGGCGACGCGGCGATCGCGCGGGCGACCTCCCGTGTCGGGCAGCGACCGTCCGTATCCTTACGTACCTGCCTGATCGCGGGAGAATTGAAGTTGTAGTCGAACCCCGCCGTCATCTTGAACAGGTGACGGATCCGGATCGGGTTCTCGGCGGGGACGATCTCCTCGTGACCGTCGATCGTCTTTTTTACCGTCATGTCCTTGAATTCCGGCATGTATTCATACAGCGGATCCTCCATGATGAACGCGCCCTGCTCATGGAGGCGCAGCGCGAGCGAGGTCGTGATGACCTTCGACGCCGACCAGAAGTAATACAGCTCGTCGCCGCGCATCGGACGCTTGTTCTCCGCGTCCGCCCAGCCGGACCGGTACCGATAGACGGTCTCGCCGTCCTTGGTGATGAGGCAGTCGTTGCCGGGGATGCGCCAGCCGGTCAGCCGGTCCTGAAACGCTTTCATTCTCTCGAAATCCATACTTGTCCGTCCTCAGTATCTTGATTCGCCGCCGCCGTCCTTTGGGGCGGCGCCGACTGTATACAGTATAGCGCAGCGGCACGCAAAAATCAATAGGCGCGCCAAAAGTGATGCAAAAACACACAAATACGAAAAGACGGCGGTGACAACTCCTGCAAGATATGGTATAATATACGCAAAGTATGATCCGGGAGACGAGACCGCTTCATTTCAGGAGGATACCATGGATTTCATTATCCGATCCGGCAAAACGCCCGGCGCCGACGTCCGCATAACGGAGCATGAAGAGGAGCCCGGCGTCGTCTGCGCGCACGTCGACGTGACCTACCCGGCGCCGACCCATCCCGCGCCGATCTGCGTCGAATGGCGCATCCCCTGCGTCGACTGCTACAGCGTCTGGTCGACGCACGAGACCTATCGGCGCAATATCAATCCGAGCTGGTCTCCCCGCGTGCAGGACGCCTCCTTCACCTACGGTCCGCCGATCCAGCAGGTGATCTCCGCCGACGGGAGAAACCGCCTTACCGTCGCGCTCTCCGACGGAGTGAACCCGACGAGGATCACCATGGGCGTCTACGAGCCGACCGTTTTCATCAAGTGTGCGGCGGAATTCTTCAGCATCCTGAAGACGCCGGACAGGGCCGTGCCGGTTGCCTCGAGCGAGCCCGTCACCTCCTATCACGCCGTGATCCGCATCGACGTGAGGGATCTTCCCTATGCGGACGCGCTCGGCGACGCGCAGCGGTTCTTTCAGGCGTGCGGATACGCGTCCCCGACCGTGCCTGCCGCCGCGTTCGACGCGCTCTACTCGACCTGGTACGCGTTCCACACGGGCGTCACCGCGAAAAACGTCCTTGAAGAATGCCGCCGTGCCGTGGGATACGGGCTGAAAGCCGTGATCGTCGACGACGGCTGGCAAATCGAGCGCGGCGAATGGCGGCCGAAGCCGGATGCCTTCCCGGATATGGCGGCGTTCGTCTCCGACGTGCACGCGCTCGGCATGAAATGCCTGCTCTGGGTCACGCCGCCCCATCTCTCCAAGGCGGCGGCGTGCTATCCGCGTTTTCGGGACATGGTGCTCGATCCGGACGGCTGCGGCTGCTTCGATCCGCGGTATCCCGCCGTGCGGGACTATCTCTGCGAAACGCTCGTCGGGAACGCGCGGGCGTGGGATCTGGACGGATACAAGATCGATTTCATCGATTTCTTCGCGGACTACCGTTCCACGCCGGAACAAGACGCGCGCCGCGATTTCGTCTCCGTCTTCGAGGCGGCGCGCGCGCTGCTCAAACGGCTGACCGATGAGCTGCGCGCCTTCAAGCCGGAGTTCCTCATCGAATTCCGCCAGCCGTACTACAGTCCCGCCGCGTGCGCGTACGCCTCGATGATGCGCGTCGGCGACTGCGCGGCGGACGCGATGGAAAATCATATCAAAGGAACGATCCTCCGTCAGTCCGTCGCCGGGCTCGCCATCCATTCCGACATGCTGACATGGAACACGGCGGAATCGGCGGAGAACGCCGCACGGCAGGTGATCGCCGCGCTCTTCCTCGTGCCGCAGATCTCCGTCCGCTTCGATAAGACGCCGCCGGAGCACCTCGCCATGCTGCGCTTCTATCTCGCGTTCCGGGAATGGTACGCGGACGTACTGCTTCACGGGGAACTGGAGGCGGAGGATCCGGAGCTGCTCTATCCGATGGTCAGCGCGTACAAGGACGGCTGCCGCATCGCCGTCTCCCACGGAAAAACGGTACTGCGCCCGGCGCCGTCGGACACGCTGTATTATATCAACGCCTCCGGCACAAGGATCCATATCCTCCGCCCGACGGAGGACTTCGGACGCGTGACGTATACGGCGTACACCTGCACGGGCGAGGTATCGGCGGAGGGCGCGCTCGATCTGAACGCCGCCCCGCACGAGTTCGATATCCCGATCGGCGGGATGCTCGAAGTACGCCGCGCCGACCGCTGAGCGCGGCGGAAAAAGGCAGAACAAAAACGGGAGGAACCGCGTTCCTCCCGTTTTTCGTATTCGTCCGGACGTTCAGTGCTCCAGCAGAAAGTCGATCATTTCGTAATAGAAGTCCTCATAGTTTTCCACGCGTTCCTCGATATAGGCGACGGCGGAAGTCACCCACGTGCGGTTGACGATGTTCCCCATCCGCTCGATCCAGCCCTCCGCGCCGTCGTACAGATACGCGAAATCCATCACGCGGGACGCGAAAACGAGTTCGAGCATCTCCGCCGATTCTTTATCGCGCACGCCGCGGCGCTCCAGCGACGTGTCGATGTACACGGGAAGCACGCGCTGATAGCTCAGGGCGCTGAGCGCCTCCACGACGGCGCCGATCATCTCCGTCCGCTGCGCCGTCTTGAGCACGTTCAGAACAAGCGCGCTGTTGTTGACGACGGTATGATACTTCCGTTGGGCTTCATCATATTTCGGGATCGGAAGGACGCCGAAGTCGTCCTCGAAATTCCGCAGCTCGCCGCTCGCCAGATCCATGGCGAGGAACGGCGTAAAGAGGATGTTCCCGGACGCGAAGATATCGACGCGGATCTCCTTGCTCAGTCCCAACACCTGCATCGAGCCCCTGGAGAGGTTGAACAGCTGCGTCAACTTCTCGATGACGTCCAGATACTTCTCGCCGCGGACGGTGGAGGTGATCTCGTACCTGTTGTTCGGATCGACGGTGAGGAGCGGCGCCTCGCTGCCGTAGGTGAACGCGGCGATGCACGGTCCGTCGTTGAAGCCGAGCATCCCGTAGAAATCCTCCTCGTCCTCCGTCCCGTTGCCGTTGAGGTCGGTATACACGTTCTCCGTGATCTCCATCATGCAGTCGAGCGTCCACTTGCCGTCGCGCACGCGCTGATACAGATCCGCGCCGACGTTGTAGTTCTCCGCCTTGGTCTTGTTGTACAGAACGATCCACGTCTGACCGACGTAGGTCAGCGTCAGGTCGCTGACGATGAGCGGGAGCTTCCCGTCGATCGTCGCTTCCGCGATGGACTGCGTATACCACGGATTGCTCAGGTCCACGTACGGGACGTCCTCCCAGTAGCCGAGAACGTCGCTGAGCACGATGGCGCGGCTGCTGCGGAGATCGGTGAAAGCGAGATCGTACTCGTCGAGCCCGCCGAGGACGGTCATCCGGATGCGTGCCACCACGTCCGCCGGTTCATCCTTGTACGGTTCCTCGAGCACGAAATGAAACCGTTCCTCCACGGCGCGGTTGCGGGCGTATTCCGCGTCGTTCACCTGCTCGCCGACCTCGCCCTCCGTCCAGAAGGACTGCACCGGCTGCGGGGATCCTTTCATGAATTCCGCGACCATGACGCTCGGCTCGATGGAGTAAAAACGTACGCCGCCAAAATCGAGCGCCGGCACGGCGTCGAGAACGGGCGTCTCCGCCGTCGTATCGCCCGCCGACGGAGCGGCGCTCTGTCCGGGATCGGACGGCGAGCCGGAGGACGCGGGCGCGTCCGGCGTCTTCTGACAGGCGGCGAGCGGCAGAAGCAGCGCCGCCGCAAGGAACAGGATCATTGCTCTTTTCATGGGGGGACCTCCCTTACCGACAGAATCGCGGAACAGTGATCACGACAGTGTTGTACACCGCTCTCCGGGCCTCTGTCAATGTTCATTTGAAAAGCACCGGGGATCCGGTCAAAGCGATCGCCGCTTATTTGAGCGGCGCTACCCTGCGGGCGGTGAACACGATGTATCCCGAGAGCGCGAGAAGGAGCAGCGCCTGGATCAGATTGAGGTACTGGTAGTTGAGCATCGGGACGCCGAAGATCGGGATGACGATCCCCTTCGTGAACTGCATGAAGAGCGTGCCGACGAAGGTGCCGACCAGTCCGGAAAGCATCGTGCCGATGGAATACACGCTCATGTACGCCGTGCGGCAGGTATCCGGCATGTTCTCATACGGAAGATAGGCGAGGACGAGCGAGATGCAGGGATAGAAAAGATACACTAAAATCATAACGATCGCGTAGAAATACTGCGTGTCCTCCACGATCAGCGCGTTGAACACGTACGGGATCGCGTAGCCGCCGATGGCGATCGGCAGCATCCGCTGCCAGCGGCAGCGCTTGACGAGCCGCGACCAGACCGGCGTCATGACGAGGATGAGCGGCACGTTGACGAACGAGCAGAGCATGATGTAGGAATAGGACATATGGACGACGTCGAGCAGATACACGGTGAAAAAACTGCCGATCAGATACGTGATGAATTGCCAGACCATATCGATGGAGACGGTGCGCATATACCGCGTGTCCAGAAGCGGGACGAGGAGAAGATGCACTCCCCGCTCCTCCTCCGGCTTCGGGAGCTCGTAGGGGTATTCCTCAAGCCGGCTCAGAAGCGCCAGCTCCGCGACGGCGAGCAAAAGCCCCAGCATCCGCAGCAGCAAGATCGCGGACAGCGTCGGGGCGATCCCGTAAAGCATCCATCCGTTCTCCTCGAAGGCGTCGAGCAGGCGTCCCGCCAGATACGCGCTCGTCACGCCGATCACGTGGGTCAGAATATTGTAGACGGTGAAATAGTCGTTGCGCCGCTGCTGCGGGACGCTCTGCATCTTCCAGATCGACAGCCCCGGCGTGCTGAAGGAATTGATGAGATTGCGCAGAACGATCACGGTCATGAGGAGCACGAGCCGCAGCGTCTTCTCCATCGGCAACAGCACGATGACGCCCAATACGACCACGTCGAGCAGATGATACGCCCCGCGCAGAACGAGAAGGAGCGCCTTCCGCCGCGCCGTCCGTTCCCACAGAAGAGGCGCGGCGATCTGCACGAATCCGCACAGAAAGCCCGCCATCGTCACGTAGTTGATATAGATATCGTCGGCGCCGACGGCGAGGAGCATCCCGGTCAGATACACGCCGCCGAGGATCGTCACGAGCAGATCGGAGATCGTCGTCGAGGAAAGGACGATCCGCCTGCCCGGCGCCATGCCGTCGTCGGAGGTGACGAACGTGCCGCGGAAACTTCCGAGCGCGTCGCGCAGATGACTGCGCAGCGACCGTCTCCTGTTTGCCATCGGATCCCCTCCTCCCCCGCGGCTTTGACGCGGAACGTGTATATTATAACAAAAAAACGCGCGCGTTTCCATATGCGCGGCAAAAAAAACGCTTCCCGGGCGGATCTTTTCACCGAAGGGGTTTACAAACGGCGCGCAATTGAGTATACTTGATGTGAAGTTACCGTCCGGCGGGCGGCGCGCCGTCCGTCCGGGAGAAAGGAGCAGAACAGAATGGATACCGCAAACAAGGGATTTCAGCCCGATCACGTGTTCCGCCAGTTCGGCGAAAAATGGGCGCTCGTGACCGCGGGGAACGCGGAGCGCTACAACACCATGACCGTCAGCTGGGGAGGGCTCGGCGTGCTCTGGGGAAAGCCCGCCGCCACGATCTACGTGCGGACGACCCGCTATACCCATGAATTCCTCGACCGGGAGGACTTCTTCACGATCAGTTTCTTCCCCGCCGGACTGCGCAGCACGCTCTCGATGCTCGGCGCCCGCTCCGGAAGGGATACGGACAAAATGCACGTCCCCGGTCTGACGGTCGAGCCGCACGAGCGGGGGATCGTTTTCCGCGAGGCGACGCTGACGCTCGTCTGCCGGAAACTGTACCGTCAACGGCTCGACGTCAGCGCCATGCCGGAGGACGTCCGGCGCACCTACTACGCCGACGCGGCGCCGCACGACATGTATATCGGAGAAGTCGTCGAGACGCTGCCCCGCGCTTGAGACGAGAAAAATGCCGGAAGCATCCGGCATTTTTTCATTCTTCCGTCTTTTGTACCGTCTGCTCCCGCGGCATGCTCCGATGCAGGAGCCACACGGCGAAGACCGCGCCGCACAGCTCCCCGGCGGGAAGCGCGCACGCCAGTCCCGTCTCGCCCCAGAGACGGTCCATCAGAAACAGAAACGGGATATAGAAGACGAGTTCCCGCACGAACGCGTGGAGCATCGTCGCCCTGCCCTTCCCCATCGCCTGCATGCAGAAGGAGGAATGATAGTTCAGAAACTGCACGGGAGACGCGACGCACCGGATCCGCAGAAAGAGCGCGGCGAATCCTACGGCGGCAAGCGCCGCCTCCGCGTCCTCGCCGGAGGTGCTCATGAACACCCCTGTCACGGGCGACGCAAACAACTGAAACAGCACGATGGCGCCGCCGGCGATGCACAGCCCCCACAGCCGCGCGGTGTCGATTGTCCGTTTCATCCGCGCGCGGTCGCCGGAGGAATAGTTATACGCGATGATCGGCATGGCGCCCTGGCAGATGCCGATGTTGACCGCCGACGGGATCCGCTCCACCTTCATGACGATGCCCATCCCGGCGAGCACGAGATCGCTGTGCGCGGAGGCAAGCATGTTGACGCAGACGTTCGCAAGATCGAACAGCCCCGTCAGGATGGCGGAGGGAACGCCGACGGAAAAGAGCTGCCGGACGCTGTCGCGGCGGATCCGGTACGCCTCGCTCAGCCGCATGGAAAGCGGCGCCGCGGCGGACGCGCGCCGCACGGCGAGCCACAGATAGACGCACGAGATCACGGAGGAAAGAAGCGTCGCCAGCGCCGCGCCGACGACTTCCTTCCCCGGCGGCAGGAGCACGAACATGAAGAGCGGATCGAGCGCGATATTCAGAAGCCCGCCCAGACTGAGTCCCATGCTCGCCCGGCTCGCATACCCGGCGTTGCGCAACAGATGCGCCATCGTCATGGAGAGCATGCTGAACGTACTGCCGACGACGATGACGAGCGTCGTATACTGGCTCGCGTAGACGATCGTATCCTCCGACGCGCCGAGAAAGAAAAGCACGGGGCGCAGAAAGACGCCGATGAGCGCGGAATACGTCAGCGCGACCGCCGCCGCGCCGTATACGCTGAACGCGCTCACGCGGCGGCATTCCTCCTCCCGCGAAGCGCCCATCAGCCGGGCGAGGAGGCTTCCGCCGCCGACGCCGAACAGATTGGACAGCGCCGTATTCATCATGACGAGCGTCAGCGTCAGCGACGCGGCGGCGACCATGTAGGAATTGCCGGTCCGCCCGATGAAGAAGGCGTCCACCATATTGTAGATCAGATTGATGAGCTGACTGACGACGGTCGGGATCGCCATCGTCGCCAGCGCCCGGGAAACGGGAACGCTTTCAAAAAGCTCCTTTTTGGAGGCGGACGGCGCGCTGCGGTCCATTTCCCGGATCATCTCCTTTCCGCCGCGCGGGGCGGAGCATTCGTTTTCTATATTGTACGACAAATCCACCCTAAAAGCAAGAGGGATCCTCCGGATCAGCGAAAGGATCCCGACAATGCGGAAACCTCCCGCCGCTCTGTTGACTTTTGAGCACGCGCGATATATAATATTGTGTGAAGAACGGGCGGGCACGCCCGCCCCGTCCTGCAATTTCATTTTCATCGTTTTTCCAAGGAAAGGGGTTGGTCTTATGGCTGACGAAACGACGCATCGCGGCGGGATCTCCGTCGAGGTCGAACACATTTTTCCCGTCATCAAAAAGTGGCTCTATTCCGAAAAGGAGATCTTCCTGCGGGAGATCGTATCTAACGCGTGCGACGCGGTGACGAAGCTGCGCCGTCTCATCTCGCTCGGCGAGGTGAAGGATATCGATCTCTCCGGCGCGCGGATCCGGGTGCTGCTCAACGCGGACGCAAAGACGATCACCGTCACGGACACCGGCATCGGCATGACGGAGGAAGAGCTGCAGAAATATATCTGCCAGATCGCGCTCTCCGGCGCGCTCGACTTCGTACAGAAATACGAAAACGCCGACACTGCGACCGAATCCGGGATCATCGGTCACTTCGGGCTCGGCTTCTATTCCTCGTTCATGGTCAGCGAACGGGTCGATATCCTGACGCGCTCCTATACCTCGGACAAGCTCATCCGCTGGAGCTGCGACGAAGACGGCAGTTATGAGATCGAGGCGGACGCCGGGGATCCGGACGGTCTCCTCGACGCGCAGGGCACCGCCGTCATCATGCACATCGGAGAGGAAGGCGAGGAATTCCTCCACGCCGCCCGCCTGCGCGAAGTGCTGAACAAATACTGCGCCTTCATGCCGGTCGAGATCTATTTCGAGGACGAATGCGCCGAGAAGCCTCAGCCGAAGGAGGGCGAGGAGCCCGAAGCACCGAAACCGATCAACGACACGCATCCGCTCTGGCTCCGCCAGCCCTCCGAGATCACGGAGGAGGAGTACAAGGATTTCTACCACAAGGTGTTCGGCGACTGGCGCGAGCCGCTCTTCTATATCCATCTTCGCGCCGATTATCCGCTCAACTTCAAGGGGATCCTGTACTTCCCGCGGATCACGAACGAATTCGAGAGCCTCGAGGGACAGGTCAAGTTGTACTACAACCAGGTCTTCGTGGCGGACAACATCAAGGAAGTGATCCCGGAGTATCTCCTGATGCTCAAGGGCGTGCTCGACTGCCCGGAGATGCCGCTGAACGTCTCCCGCAGTTATCTGCAGAACAGCGGCTACGTCGCCAAGATCTCCGCGCACATCACGAAGAAGGTCGCGGACAAGATCCAGTCGCTCATGAACGCCGACCGCGAGGCGTATGAAAAGCTCTGGCGCGATCTGAAGACGTTCGTCGAGTACGGATGCCTGCGCGACCGGAAATTCTACGACAAGGTCAAGGACTGCGTGCTGCTCGAGAAATGCGGCGGCGGCTTCGCCACGCTCGCGGAGTATCTGGAGGGCGCGAAGGAAAAGCACGAGAACAAAGTGTACTACGCCACGGACAAGACGGCGCAGTCGCAGTATATCTCGCTCTTCGAGAGCGAGGGGATCGACGTGGTCCTCCTCGACCGGCTGCTCGACACGCAGTTCATCAGCGTGCTCGAGAGCACGAACGAGGGCGTGCGTTTCGCCCGCGTGGACGCCGAGGTCGCCGACGCGATGAAGGATCAGGACGCCGCCGAGACGCCCGCGTTCGCCCGCGCGTCGGAGATCTTCAAGCGCGTGGCCGGCGAGCACACGACCGTCGAGATCCAGACGCTGCGCGACCGCGACGTTCCCGCCGTTCTGACCGTGCCGGAGGAAAGCCGCCGCATGGACGACATGATGAAGATGTATTCCATGGGAGGCGAAGACTTCGGCGGCAGGCCGCTCGACGCAAAACTCATCCTCAACGCGTCGAACCCGCTGATCGCCAAAGTCGACGGCTGCGAGGATGAAGAACGGGCGGAACAGATCGCCCGGCAGATCTACGGGCTCAGTCTGCTCAGTCAGCGCAAGCTGACGGCGGAGGAACTGAAGAAATTCCTCTCCGACAGCTACGGGATGCTCTCGCTTCTCTGATATGGACGAAGCGTTCGCCGCGCTCCGGCACAGCGGAGAACAGTTGGACGCGCTGACACGCCGCCTCGGCGCGATCGAAGACGGACAGCGCGCGGAGCTTGTGCGTCTCGTGCGGGAAAACGCCGCCGGCGCCGCCGCCGCGTATGCGGCCGTGTACGGCGGGGATCTCTGCACGCCGCGTTTCGCCGCCTTCTGCCGGGAGATCGCCGCCGGGATCACCGATCCCCGTCTCCTCGCCGCCTGGCTGCCGGAGGGCAGCCTGACGGACGTGCCGACGGCGGAGGATCCGCAGGCGTCGGATCGCGTCGCCTGCCGGCGCAGCGTCTACACGGATCGCGCGCTGGCACGCTTCTCCGCACGGCTCGGTCCGCTGACCGCGCAGGATCAGCCCTCCTTCGCCGCCGCCTGCGAGGAGGTATACTACGGGCGGTGCGCGTACGGGATGCTGCCGCTCCGCCATTCGGCGGAGGGACTGCTCGTTTCGTTTTTGGGGCTGATCGCGCGGTACGATCTGAAGATCGTCTCTGCGTGCGACGTCGCCGCGCCGGACGGGGACGGCTCCGTCCGCTACGCGCTCTTGTCCCGCACGCTCGTGCCGGTCGTTCCGGAGAAGGGATTTCTTCAGGTGCGCGCCGTCCTGACGGCGGGGACGCCGTGCGGCGCGTTTCTCGCCGCGGCGGAGGCGACCGGCGCGAAGATCGACGTTTTGACCTCGCTTCCCCTGCCCTACGCGGAGGATTTCTCCTCGCTCTGCATCACCTTTGCCGCGGACAAGGACTGTGCGGCGCCGCTTCTTCTCTTTCTGTCCGGCGCGCTCGAGACCTGTACGGTGGACGGGATCTTCCCGCTCCTCGATCCGGAATAAACGATATTTCAGAAAGGAACCGCCTGCGGGCGAACCACGATCATGAAGACAGAACGCCCTATCGATTACCTTGAAAACTACAAAAGATGGTGCGACGATCCCGCCGTCGACGCGGCGACGCGCGCCGAAGCCGAAGCCGTGACGGACGACGCGGAGCGCCGCGAGCGCTTCGGGAAATACATGGAATTCGGCACCGCCGGGCTCCGGGCGAAAATGGGCGTCGGCACGGCGGAGATGAACGTGTATACCGTGGCGCACGCCACGGAAGGACTCGCGCGCCTGATCCTCAAAACGCCGGACGGCGCCCGCCGCGGCGTCGCGATCTGCTACGACAGCCGCCGCCATTCCGAAGAGTTCGCGCGCCGCGCGGCACAGGTCCTCTCCGCCGACAGGATCCGCGTGTATCTCTTCCCCGCCCTCCGTCCGACGCCGATGCTCTCCTTCGCCGTACGGCATCTCGGCTGCATCGCCGGGATCAACATCACCGCCTCCCACAATCCGGCGGAGTACAACGGCTATAAGGTCTACTGGGAGGACGGCGGTCAGCTTCCTCCGGCGCACGCCGACACGGTGCTCGCCGAGATCCGCGCCGTCGACATCTTCCGCGACGTTCCCGCGCCCAAGGACGCGGATCCCGCGCTCATCACGATGACGGACGCGTCGCTCGACGCAGCGTACAAAGCGTGCGTGCTGGCGGAGCTCGCCGACCCGGACGCGATCCCCGCCGTCGCCGATTCGATGGCGGTCGTCTACACACCGCTGCACGGCACGGGCGGCACCGTCATCCCGGACGTGCTCCGCGCCGCCGGACTGCGCCGGCTCTATCCCGTACAAGAACAGATGGAACCGGACGGAGACTTCCCCACCGTGCACTATCCGAATCCGGAATTCCCGGAGGCGTTCGCGCTCGGACAGAAGCTCGCGCGGGACGTCGGAAGCGATCTCATCATCGCGACGGACCCGGACGCCGACCGCGTCGGCGCCATGGCGAAGGGCAAGGACGGCGAGTTCCGCTGCATCACCGGCAACCAGATGGGCGCCTTGCTGCTCGACTATATCGCGCGGGCGTACGAGGGAACGGGCAGGATGCCCGAGGAGCCGTACGCCGTTAAGACGATCGTCACGAGCGAGCTCGCCGCCCGCATCTGCGCGGCGCACGGCATCAGGCTGTACGACGTGCTGACCGGCTTCAAGTTCATCGGCGAGGTCATCCGGCAGCACGAGGAAGCGGGACACGGCGCTTTCCTGCTCGGCTATGAGGAAAGCTACGGCTACCTGAAGGGAACGTACGCCCGCGACAAGGACGCCGTCGTCGCGACGCTCCTCATCTGCGAGATGGCGGCGTATTACCGGACGCGCGGCATGACGCTCATCGACGCGCTCGACGAGATCTTCGCGACCTACGGATACTTCCGTGAAAACGTGTTCAGCATCGCCATGCCGGACGCGGCGGCCGCCGCCCGGATGAAGGAGCGCATGGAGGCGCTCCGCGCCGAGCCGCCGAAAACGCTCGGCGGACGGACGCTGTGCGAGATCCGCGATTACCTGCGCGGCACGATCCTCGACGTGGCGAGCGGCGCGGTGAGCGCCAGCACGCTGCCCACGTCCAACGTGCTGTATTATAAGACGGAGGACGGCAACGTGCTCGTCGTCCGCCCCTCCGGCACGGAGCCGAAGGTCAAAGTCTACGTGCTCGCCCGCGGCGCGTCCGCCGCGGAAGCGGAAGCGAATGCCGCCGCCGTCGCCGACGCGGCGCACGAGCTCCTCGGAGCGTGACGGCACGCAAAAACGCAAAGCACCCCGTTCCCTACATTGGGGAACGGGGTGTTTTCTTTATCCGATGCGGCTCACACGCCCGCGATCTCGCGGATGACCTCGCCGGCGAGGATCAGTCCGGCGACGGACGGCACAAAGGAAATACTGCCCGGCGGCAGGCGGCGTCCGGTCGTCTCCTCCTCGTCGGTCCCGGACGCGGTCATTTCCTCAATCGGTCGGCGCGGCGGCTCCGTGGAGTACACGACCTTCAGCGAGCGGATCCCGCGCTTTTTCAGCTCGTACCGCATGACGCGCGCGAGCGGACAGACGGAGGTCTTATAAATATCCGTGACCGTGAAGGCGGTCGGGTCGAGCTTGTTCCCGGCGCCCATCGCGCAGATGATCGGCGTGCCCGCCTCGTGCGCCTGCATGACGAGCGCGATCTTCCCGCTCACCGTGTCGATGGCGTCGATCACGTAATCGTACAGCGCAAAATCAAACTGTCCCGCCGTCTCCGGCGTATAAAAAACGGGATAGACGCGCACGACGGTCTCCGGACGGATGTCGAGGATCCGCTCGCGCGCTACGTCGACCTTCAGCCGCCCGATGGTGGACCGGGTCGCGATGAGCTGGCGATTGAGATTCGTCACGGCGACCGTATCGTGGTCGATCAGATCGAGCGCGCCGACGCCCGCGCGCGCGAGCGCCTCCACGGCGTAGCTCCCGACGCCTCCGACGCCGAAAACGGCGACGCGCGCCGACGCGAGACGCGCCATCGCCTCGCGGCCGAGGAGCATTTCCGTGCGCTGGAAAGGATTCGTTTCAGACATGGACCGACCTCGTTCTCATAGTGTCTTTTCCCGTTCGGCGATTCAGCGGACCCGTTCGAGCTGACCGGCGGTCATCCGGTATACGGTGTCCGCCTGCTCGGCGATGTGCATGTCGTGCGTCACGACGATCAGCGCCTGCCCGACCATCTCGCGCACGGAGAGCAGGACCTTGAGCACCTCCTGCGCCGTCTCGTTGTCGAGATTGCCGGTCGGTTCGTCCGCGAAGAGGATCTGCGGGCGGTTGATGAGCGCGCGCGCGATGGCGACACGCTGCTGCTGTCCGCCGGAAAGCTCGTTCGGCAGATGATGCAGCCGATCGCCGAGATCAAGCGCGCGGATCAGTTTTTTCAGATGCTCTTCGTAGCGGATGGAGATCTTGTTGCACATGATCGTCGGGACGAGGATGTTCTCCAGTGCCGTGAGCCCCGCGATCAGGTTGTGGTTTTGGAAGACGAAGCCGAGGTGCTGTCCGCGAAAATGGCTCAGCTCGTCCGGCTTCATATCGTGGATCGACTCGCCGAGGATCGTCACCTTGCCCGCCGTCGGCGGTTCCAGTCCCGCGAGGATCCGGAGCATCGTGCTCTTCCCGGAGCCGGAGGCGCCGATCACGGCGGCGAACTCCCCGCTTTCCACGGAGAAATTGACGCGGTCGACCGCGGTGACGACGGTGTCGTACTGCTTGAACTGCTTGATCAAATCCTGTGTTTCAAGTAGGCTCATCGGACGTTTCTCCTTTCCCGGAAGAGGATGCGCACGCGGCGCGGCGCGGCGCGCGGGGACGGCGGTGAGACGCGAGCGACGCGGCGAATACCGCGGCGGCGGTCACGATCCCCATGATGCCGAACGGGATCCACGGAAAACTCAGGAGCAGCGGTACCCCCGTTGCGGCGAGCAGGATGCGGTATACGACGTACACGGTAAGCGTGCACCCGGCACAGTAGAAAAGGAACGCGGTGCCCGCAAGCAAAAGCCCGTCGCGCACGGACATGCGGCGCACGTCCCTGCCCTGCGCGCCGAAGACGCTGAAGATGAGCATCTCGCTCTCCCGCTTGCTCCGGAAGGCGCGCAGTGAATAGAAGAGGCACGGCGCGCCGACGGCGAGCAGCATCGCGGCGATGAGCGGCGCGAGCGTCCCGTAGAGGTTCGCCTCGTCCATGGTCCGCAGAAACGACGCGCGGTGCGCCTGGACGCCGCCGCCGCCGAGCGCGGTGACGATGGCGCGGAGGCGGTTCTTGATCGCCTGCAGCTGCCGCTCCGTGAGCGACTCGTCGGTGTAGACGGAGATCTCTTTATAGAATGGGTCCTCGGAGAAGAGGCTGTAGTAGACGTCTTCGGGCAGGTAGATATAGATCCCTTCGCGGCCGCTTTGGAACACGGCGCCGATCGTAAAGGAGGTGTAGGCGTAGCCGCCGCGCGCGATCTCGCCGCTGATATACGATAGATCCGTATCGTCTGTCACGCCGACGGAAACGCCGATGCACAGCGGATCCCCGCTCTTGCAGAGCAGATAAGGACCGTCCGGTCCGGAGCAGGAGACGAGGATCTGCCCCTCGTCGAGACAGGTGAGGTAGCGTGAAGGATTCTCGGCGGCGAGGGCGGCGCGGACGTCCGCGTCCGCGCGGACGTAGGTCACGGCGTTCGTCACGTAGAGAGGCTCGCTCTCCGCCTTCCCTTCCATCGCCTGCTTCAAGGGATCTTCCGCCCCTTCGCTGTAGTCGATATGCTCCATCGCATAGGGCAGCGCGGTCTGCGCCGCGATCATCGGCAGCGCGTTGTCGTTCACGACGCCGTATTCCGTCAGCAGCTTGGAGCAGAGCACGCTTGAGATCAGGATATGCGAGCCGTTCATCGACGCGTCCGCCGTGCCGAGCATCGACAGATAATCTTTCTCCGGGATGTACAGAGTGAATTCGTCCTTCGCCGCGTCCGTCGTCACGACGGCGGAGACGGTATACGGCACGTATTCATACGTATTCGCGGCGAGGAGCTGCCGCAGCAGGCGCAGTCCTGCCTCACTGCTCCCGGCGCGCGCGGTATTGCCCGTCAGACGCGCGATCCGCACCGTATCCCCCGGCGCGACCGCGATCGCATCGGCGAGCCGGTCCGGGACGGCGAGCACCGCGCCGTCACCGGTCAGCGTCCCGGCGCACGGAAATCCCGCGAGCTGCGCGCGCGTGCTCTCGTCGAGCACCGCGTAGCGGAAGGCGAGAGACGCGGCGTTCCCGTCGCCAGCGTCGGTAAAGAACGACCGGGAGAGCGCGGCGTCCGCGTCGATCAGCACGTGGGAGGAAAGCTGCGCGGCACTCAGCGACATCTCCGCTTCCACGCGCGTGACGCCTTCGGCGGCGGTGATCGCCGGAAGGACGGACTCCACGTACAGCTCCGAATCTACGCCCTCGTTCAGCGTGAGGGTGAACTCCGGCTGGCTGCGCGAGGTCTCGGCGTTATACTGCGCATACAGATACAGCACGCCGACGGCGAGGCAGCCGAGGAGCGCCGCGGAGGCGGCGAGGCGGAAATAATACTTGCGGAAGCGCCACAGATGGAGCGCCGAATACCGCCAGGAAAAACGCTGACCGAGCGGCGTCGAATGGCGCGGGGAGATCGCCGTGTCGGAGTTGTCGGCGGCGGCGAGCAGATCGGAGGGCGTGCGGCGCGCGGCGAGCCGGAGCACGGCGCGCACGGTGAAAAAGATCATCACCGCCGTCCAGAAGCCCACTGTGAGCGGGATCCGCAAGGAGACGGACGGCGTCGTTCCCCCGGGGAGATACAGGACCGCCGCCGTGATCCACGCGGCAAGGAACGCGGGGACGAGCGTCAGGATCCCGATCGAGCCCATCTCCCAGGCGGACAGCGCCGTCAGCTTTCGCCGGTCGGCGCCGAAGGTCACGTAAATGCCGTAGGTGTGCTTATGCTCGTTCGTCCGGGCGGTAAACAGCCGCCACAGAAGCCACAGCCCGATCGCCGCGGCGATGACGATAAGCAGCGAATAGATCCGGTCGCCGCGGTTCGTCGATTCCGTAAGCGGATTCAGAAAATAGGAGTTCGGCAGCTCGGCGACGTCCTCGCCGAAGATATCCTGCACGACGCCGGTCTTCGCCGTCCGCCGGATCAATGAGAGAAAGCGCGAGAGGCGCGAGGAGATAAAGTAAAAGAACGTCCCGAAGCGGTACTCCGCGTCCGCGTAGAAAAGCGGTGAGATCTCGACCGCCGAGCCGGGTGAGGAAGCGAGCAGCCGGGGCATATAATTCTGCAGGAACTGATAATAGACGATGACGAGATCGTCCTTGTGCTCTTTCGTATCGGGAATGAGGCGGATATAGACGTCATAGGTCGTCACGCCGCTCTCGTCCGAGGCGACGGTGTCCACGACGCGGTACTCGCCGACGCAGTAGTTGGAATACAGACGTGCCGTCGACGACAGACGGTTCTTCGCCCCCTCGTTCAGTCCTGTGAAGAGAATATGATAATTGTATTCCTGCCTCACGGCGGCGTCGTAGACGGCGTCGTTGGTGCGCATGGCGATGCCCAGCGTGCACAGAAGCAACTCAAGCAGGAACACGACGGCGAACACGGCGCTGTTGGCACGGAAATGCACGACGGCGTTGCGGAACGCCGGCTTGATATTCAGCTGATAATAGTCCTCCAGCCATTCACCCAAGGCGATCCCTCCCTTCTCCGGACTCTCCGAAAAGAATATCATATTTTATTATAGAAGTCAAGCGCGCATTTATGAATGAAAGTAAAAAAACCGTAAATTCATGCAAATCCGGTTGATTTTTTCTCACGCGCCGTGTTACAATGGAGCAGATCCACGATCCTAAAAAAAAACGGTGCGGCGCCACGCCGCGGAAAGGAAACGAGAATGAAAGATCTCATCGTCTATTATTCCATGAGCGGGAACACGAAATTCGCCGCGGAACAGATCGCCCGTCAGCTCGGCGCGGATGTTCTTCCGCTCGAGCCGGAGAAGCCCTATCCGATGAAAGGTCTGCGCAAATTCCTCGTCGGGGGGAGGAGCGCGCTCGCCGAGCAGGCGCCGCCGCTGCGTCCGTACGACACGGATCCGTCGCAGTACGACCGCATCATCCTCGGGATGCCCGTATGGGCGGGGATGGTCCCGCCGCCGCTGCGTACCTTCCTGAACGAAAACCGGGAACGTCTCGCCGGCAAACGCTTTGCCGCGTTCGCGTGCAGCGGCGGCGGGAACGCGCAGAAGGCGCTAGACGCGCTGCGCCGCCTCGCCGGATGCGAGGCGTGGGAGGCGGAAGCGAGCTTCATCGACCCGAAGGACAAACCGGGGCGCGAGAAGGAAGAAGCGATCCGCGTCTTCTGCCGCGCGCTCACGGAGGAATGATCCGATTCTTTGCTTTTCTTCCGGCGGTTTTAAGTCGGTTTTAAGAACGAAACGTATACTTTACGTAAGAAGAACGGAAAGGGGGACGTGACGTTGAGAATCCTTCTGGCAGTCCCGGACCGAGATCTTCTGGCGAGTCTCGGTCGGTTTCTGGAGCTTTCCTCCCACGAGGTGACCGCCGTCTTCGACGGGATCCAGGCCGTCCGGAAGATCGAGGACGGCGCGCCCGACTTCGTTGTGACAGACGGCAGCATGCCGCGCGTGGAGACGGGATACCTCGTGCGTCTCCTCAACGAAGCGGGGATCCCCGCGGTCGTCCTCTCCGGGCGGCAGATCGGCGAGCGGATGCTCATGCAGCCCGCGCTCCCGAATTCCTATCTGTGCTATCCCTTCCTTCCGCAGGAACTGCTCGATCGGATCGGCGCGGTAACGCGCCGGGTGCGCACCGGCGAATGCTTCGAGGTCGGCGGCATTCCCGTGGACGGAGCCGGATACCGTCTGGGCGGCACGGTGCGCGTGACGGAGGAGGAGCTCTGCGTGCTCTCCCGCGTCGCCGCGGGCGGCGAGCCCGGCGTACCCCGTCCGGAGCTGTACGTCCGCGTCCTGAACGCCAAGCTGGAAAAGCTGCGCGCCGCCGCGCACATCGGATATATCACCCGTGAGGGATACAGGCTGGTGACGGAGAATGAATAAGGTCAGACAAAAATTCGTTTTGTACGCCATGCTGGCGGTCTTTGTACTGCTGACGATCCTGCTCGCGATCATAAACGGGATCAACTTCGCGATGGTCGCCGAGGACGCCGACCGGGTCACACAGCGGATCACGAGCAGCGGCGGCTCCCTCGATGCGGAACCCGCCGATCTTCCCGAGGGAAGCGGCGGGATCTTCCGCGGCGGTCCCGGGCGCATGGGCCCGATGGGACCGGATTCGCCGGAGATCCCGTTCACGGCACGGTATTTTACCTGCCACATCGAGAAGAACGGGACGGTCTCCTTCCCCGCGTTCCGCATCTCCGCCTTCACGACGGCGGAAGCGTCGGCGCTGGCGCTGACGCTGCAGAATGAGACGACCGGCTGGACGCGCACGACGTACCGCTACCGCGTCGTCCGCGCCGACGGCGCCGTGTACGTCACCGTACTCGATCAGGGACGGGAGCTCCTCCCGTCGTACCGGATCCTCTTCATTTCGCTGATCGGGGAGATCGTCGGGCTCGCCGTCAGTTACGCGTTCCTTATGTGGGTGGGACGGCGTCTCTTCCGCCCGCTGGAAGAAGCGGACCGGAAGCAGAAGATGTTCCTTGCGGAAGCGGAAAACGAATTCAAGATCCCGCTGACCGTCATCAGCACGAGCGCCGAGATCCTCGAACGGGAGAACGGCTCCTCGGAATATACGAACTCCATCCGCCGTCAGGTACGCAAAATGACGGAACTCACCCGTCAGCTCGGCTCGCTCTCGATCCTCGAAGATACCGAGGCGTCGCCGTGCGACCTGTCGCTCATCCTCTGGGAGGCGACGGACGCCGCCGCCGCCCGTTATGAACAAGGCGGGATCGAGCTGCGCCGGGAGATTCCGGAAGGGGTACGCCTCACCGGCGACGGCGGCGCGCTGCGCCGCATGGCGGACGAGCTCGTGGAAAACACGCTGAAATTCGCCGGACAGTACGCCTCCTTCACGCTGAAGCAGGAGGAAGGGCGCGTGAGCCTTACCGTGAAAAACGACACGGAGCTGTCCGGAACGGTGAACGCGGAGCAGGTCTTCGACCGCTTCACGCGGCTGGAAAACGCGGCGGACAAGCCGGGCAGCGGTCTCGGGCTCTCCTTCGTCCGTGACGTCGTCCGGGCGCACAACGGGAGACTGAGCGCCGCGGTGGCGGACGGTGCGTTCACCGTAACGATCACGCTGTAACGGATCTTCCGAGGGGAGGTGAACCGCTGTGGCGGTAGTGGAAAATCCCGTCGTCGTCATGAAGCGGTACGAGCTGAAATACATCGTCACCGCGGAGCAGGAAGCATATTTCCGGCAGCGGCTCGAGGGGCACATGAAGGTCGACCGGTTCGGCAAGACGTCCATCGCTTCCCTGTACTACGACACGCCGGAATACCGACTGATCAGCGCCTCGCTCGAGAAGCCGGAATTCAAGGAAAAGATGCGGCTGCGCTCCTACGGCCTCGCCGACGATTCCTCGCCCGTCTTTCTGGAACTGAAACGAAAGGCGTACGGGATCGTCTACAAGCGGCGCGTCCAGTCTACGATCCCGCTCGTCGAGAGGTTTTTCAACGGAGAGGCCGACATCTGCGCCGGAGGTCAGATCAACCGCGAACTTACGTATTTCCGGGATCTGTACGGGTCTCTGGCGCCCTCCTGCCTCATCATCTGCGACCGGACGGCGTTCTTTGAGCCGGGGGGCGATCTCCGCCTCACGATCGACAGCGCCCCGCGCTATCGGACGGAAGCGCTCGATCTCCGCGTCTCTATGGACGGCATCCCGCTGCTTCCGGAGGGGTATTCCATTCTGGAAATCAAGGTACAGCAGGCGATGCCCCTGTGGCTGACGCGGATCCTCGACGAGGGAAAGATCTATAAAGGGAGCTTCTCCAAATACGGAGAGGCGTACAAGAAGCAAATGCTGAAAACGGCAAGCGGAGGTATGTACCATGTTTGATTCCATCTATTCTTCGACCGTCACGGCGTCCGAATTCTTTCTCATGGCGGTCGTCTCGCTCACGAGCGGATTCGTGTATGCGTGGCTGATGTCGTACCGCATCCGTTCGACGAAGCGATTCTTCATCGTCGGCGCGCTGATCCCGTTCATCGTGGCGGCCGTCGTCACCTTCGTGAGCGGCAGCATCGGCGCCGGCGTCGCCGTCGGCGGCGCGTTCAGCCTCATCCGCTTCCGTTCCGCCCAGGGCAGCGCGGACGAAATCGCGGCGATCCTCATCGCCATGGGCGCCGGTATCGCCTTCGGCATGGGTTACCTCGCCTACGGCGTACTGATCCTCCTCTGCCTCTCCGTATTGTTTCTGCTCTTTTCCCTGCTTCCCGTCTTCGAGCACAAAGGGATGGCGGAAGACAAACTGCTCCGCATCACGATCCCCGAATCGCTCGAATACCACGACGTCTTCGACGATACCTTCGCGCACTATCTGAAAACGCACGAAAGCGTCGGCGTGAAGACGACGGGCATGGGCTCCCTATTCCGCCTCTCTTTCAAGATCCAGATGAAGGATCCAAAGGAGGAAAAGGCGTTCATCGACGAACTCCGCATAAAGAACGGGAACCTGGAGATCGCGATCACCCCGTACGCCGACGTGCAGAATCAGCTGTGAGGGGGTTAACGGTAGAATACGCCGTCTGTCGCTAACACCTATGAAAACAGCAAGACCGCCGTAAAAAACGGCGGTCTTGCTGTTTTCATAGGATCATTTGGCGGTTACCATCTTTCTCAAAGACGTTATCAGGAATTCAAGTATGTTCTCCGAAGTAATCTGCAACTATCGTCTTTGCGATCCTGAGTCCGGCCTTGCCGTCGGACGCCTGAAGCGACTCAATATATTTTTGTCTGTTTTCCCTGAGAGGATCGATCCCTTGCTTCAGTTGTTCTATCAATACGAGTATTTTGGACCATTCATTTTCCACATACAATGCGTCTCTCAGGACCGGATCGGAAATTGCTTCAATATTTCCGCAATATATGACAGGTTTGTCCTGACAGATATATTCCGAGATCAAAGAACTATAGTCGGCAAGCAGAACATCCGAATATCCAAATGAATCCAAATAGTTCGGATTTGGATCCAATGAACAGGTAGGACTGTCTTCAACGCTTTTCTTATATGCATCAACTTCATCGGCAGTCATAACTTTGTATTCGATATATTTTGAAAAAGCAAGCGGATGCGGCCTAATAATAAATGTCTCACCGGAGTTTAAAACATAATCTTTAAAATCAAAAAAACTAGTCGTTTCCGAAGGATCGTCATATCTCATTCCCGGCGTTGTGAACCTTGGAATCCATAATAATGTAAACCGCAAATGATCTTTTGAGGGAACTTTGCAATCAAATCGCGGGAACCCAAGTTCAAATACTCTATGTGCTTTCTTTATGGAATTCTTGAATATAACTTTTGTTCTTTGGGTAATAAAACTTGAAGGAGAAAAGAACAAATAACAATAACGAAAAAAAGAGATATTATACGTGACGTTAAGAAGCGTATCTGTAAGCGCCGCAGGAAAGAAGTATGGAACATAACAAATTTTCGAACTCCTGCATAGTACGTTTGCTCTATAGGAGTCCTTATACTCACCCATATACGGTTTATCATAAAATATATAATCGTATGTAGTTTTTAAGGGACTCCACTTATCTTCAGCAACATCATAAAGAGGAATGGCGCCCGGCGTGTTCTCTTTGAAAAAGTCACAGTTTTTCCGGTATTCGGTCAGATCCACGATTTGGTTTTTGACCAATCTCGGCATCACATATACTTGAACATTTACTTTATCAAATGATAATAATGATTCGTATACAGTTTTGTATGAATTCCAATTCGCTCCAAACAAAACTATAAATGCGACATTACATATATTATTCTTGCTTTTTTCCATCTTGCGGATATTTCGGAGAATCTGAATATCATGTATTTTCTCATATATGCAACGCAGCATTTTTTTCAAAATACGGATAAAATAAAACTTAGATAAATATCCATATATCTTTATCAAATAATTCTTCAATTGTTTCACCTGCTTTGTTATAAACTTTTACCGTGTAAAGAGTATCGAAGCTGATACTCTTTATTCATTCTCATCAGTATTCGCGCCAGAATAATAGAAACAACCGTGGAAACGACCTGAGCACAGATTCGCTCGACAAATATCCAATATGAACCTTTAACAGCCTTTTCTGATTTCATCAATTGAAAGAAAAGTTCTAAGAATCTTGCTTTTTTCGCCTTGCCGCTGCCGCGGGATCATTTGGCGTTTACCTAAAATTACAAACCTTGACACACTGTTGGCATGAAATACATTTTTCTTTGTTAATTTCAGGATAAAAAAAACCTTCCTCATCCTGCTTCATAGTGATTGCCTGTACTGGGCAAACAGCTAAACATGCCGAGCACCCGCAGCATTCTTCCTTTTGACGATACAATACCGGAACAGTAGTTTCCACCATAATAATCACCTTCTATTTAACTATTTTCCGAAGGAAACGAGTTAAATGTATTTTCGAGGCATAAATAATCGCGATATCCTTAATCTGTCTTTTTCGAGATTGCTTTGTATACTTTGGAAGTATCTGTTCAAATTCTTTCTCATTCAAATCGTGCCAGAAAGCCTCCCGTTCTTTGCTGCTTTCTGTGGGAGCCACCAGATTCGGCTGCAAATAGTCATAAATATTTATATTAAGAATCTTGAGATGCTCCTGCACTTTTTCAAAGTACATTTTCCCTTTTTCGCTGTTTACGATCACAAGTGACGCGCCTTTGTCATCGTTCCATGATGGATTGGCAGTTTCGATCCCCCAAGCGTCACCTATGGTGATGTCCCCCACTCGATTGAGATTTGCGTACGGGCATCGGTGACATGACGGCCTGAGAATCAAATGCTTATAAAAGAGGATTCTGAACACAGAGGTGGTGCGCCATTTCCCTCCGATCTTTACGCTTTCAAAATGCGCCTTCCATCCATAACGCTTGTCACGGAAGTCGATCGCTTGGATCTCGTCACCATATTTCTTTTTCATCCAATCCAGATATTTATTCCACACCAAAGAGCTGGGAACGCCGTGGCATACAATATCAACCGTGAGAAGATTCTGCGTATCTTCCTTGCTCAGGTAAGACTTTAAACCTGCTATCTGACAAGGCGTACCCGAAAACAAAACCGGCATTCCCCGTTTCAAGTCCTCCCTGACCTGCCGAAAACATGTGCCCATCTCGCTCTGTATATATTTGCTTCCTCTGAACAGATTCCGCTCTTCCACAGTCGTCGCTCTGGCATGCACTGCTCGCCCCCAACCATCCATCTTGCAGCCGTATACTGCCCCTCTTTTATTTAGAATCCGGTCGCTCAGGGGAGTAAAGACGCCTCCGCTTCTGCTGTTTCGCCGAACCGAGGAATCCTTGTTGATTGCCAGAAAACATCTACCGTCAAATGCATGTACGCGTTCCTTCAGGCGCTGATAAGCCTCTTCCGGCTCTTTGGCCTCTTCCGCCGAAAGATTAAGAAAATCTGCATCTTCATGAGACAGACTCAACGCCGCACGAAGATAGGAAACTGCAGAGGAACGCATTCGCCCGATGCTTTCAGCTGCATGATCAAAATCGATTTGATCATCGGGGGACAATTTCTCAGAGACCACTCGGTCGGAAAGGTCCAAAACTTTCAGAAGATTGGTCATTCTGGTACCGGTGCCTTCTTTAAGAAAGGTAATGAACCGCTTTTGAAAAATCACGGAAAACGCTGTCGCGTGAAAAGAATTGCTAACTACATACTCTGCGTTCCTGATAAAAGTCAGAAAATCTTCCACCCGGCTTCCATAAACATCTTTCCCGCCAATGGAAGCAGGGGAATATTCGCCGTCAATGATATAGAGCAATTCGAGATTTTTTTCCGCCGCCAATCTCCGGGCGTATTCGATCACAGGCTTGTTAAGTTTTGCTGCGCCAACTATATACAGAAATATATACTTATTCTTATACGCTTGTCTGCATAAAACTTCCCAATCAGACTGTTCAAGCAAAAAAACGGGATCGCACACGCAGTGAATCCTTTTTTCACAATATGGCTGCAAAAGTTTTACTCCGTTTTCTTCTCTTACAGATACGGCATGAAACGAGCGAATTGCGTCCTCGATCGAGAGCAATTCTTTATCAGCCAGATGATCGACTCCTAAACTGGGAGCATATGCGATTTTCTTTTCATTATGATCTACAAAATCAAGCAAAAATGAACGATCCAATCCTATGCTGATCTTGGGATTCCATATTTGATCACTTCCGCAGATGTAATAATCGTAAGCGTCCGGAATGGCCTTCAGGGAATCGGCAGTTAAATAAGCAGAGGATGAAACAGAAAAGTGTTCTTTCCTGAATTGCGCAAAAGCCTGCGTTCTCCTTTTTTTCTTTCTCCAGTTCAGCAAATCCTCAATCAGATAATTCGGACAGCGCTTATACCGACTTGTGCGAAACAAAACGTATTTTCCATATGCTCTGGAGCGGTAATTGATAAACTCGGGGGAAAAATTGTTCTTTTTCAGCCATTCTGATAAGGAATAAGCTTGCAGGACTGCCCCATAATTATCAGCACCATGATAAGTCATTATTCCAATGTTTTTCATAAGGACCTCTACTTTTAATAGATTTGACGCCCAAAATGAGAAAAACGGCGTGAGAGCTACAGTTGCACGGAGTTTTAGCCACACCTCAACAGCGAGGAGCCGCACCCCATAAAAATGTACGAAGAGTTTACCGAAAGGCAAATTATCCGCTGTATAATGATGACGGCGCACGAAAGTGTGACTACTATACAGAGGAGGCTGCTGAAATGGTAGACTACAGAGAAATCCTGAGACTATCTGAACTTTACAGTCAAAGACAGATAGCCGCGAGTGTAGGAAGCTCGCACCACACCATCAAAGAGGTGTTGGAAACTGCCAACGCCAAGGGGATCAAATCGAGAAAAATCATTGAAGCCTATGAAAAAGCGGAACGTTCTCTGAATCGGGGCTCTGCCCCGAACCCCGGAGTTTAACGCTTTAGAGGTTTCCGGGAAGAATGGTAAAATGTTTCAATCAACAAAAAAAGAAGAGCGACCCCTGGCATGGCATCACTCTTCCCGCTAACCCCGTATCCGGCGCTCGTGTCGGTCTCCACCGGCGCACTATCCTCCGTTACGGCTAAAGCGTATTTATGATACCATGTAATTTTGAAAATGTCAACTGTTTTACTGCGGCTATTTCGCCGTTAAGGCGCGGCTAAAACTCCGTTGAGGTGCGGCTATTTGACCGTGCAAGTGTGGCTTTCAGTCCGTTATTTACACACATATACTTGAACATTTACTTTATCAAATGATAATAATGATTCGTATACAGTTTTGTATGAATTCCAATTCGCTCCAAACAAAACTATAAATGCGACATTACATATATTATCCTTGCTTTTTTCCATCTTGCGGATATTTCGGAGAATCTGAATATCATGTATTTTCTCATATATGCAACGCAGCATTTGTTTCAAAATACGGATAAAATAAAACTTAGATAAATATCCATATATCTTTATCAAATAATTCTTCAATTGTTTCACCTTTTTTGTTATAATTGTTAGCGCCAGAATACGCCGTCTGCGAATCGCCGACGTAAACTGACACGACGCCGGAGCAATATGTCGGAGAGCCGTGCTAAAGTGTCGGAAAAATGTGGTATAATATACGGGCGCAGATTGAAGATGAAGTTTCTCACTTTCATTTTCGTTATCTCTTTATTCTTCTTCAAAAAAGATTGCCAGAGTTTCTGCGCAAGGCGTGTTGAAGGATTTTACAAAATGTATCGACGAATCCCATTGTCAGCAACAGTTTTTTCAGTTTTGATATCATACCCAGATCTCTGTATCTCATTTTTCGTATCACGCTTGAAAAAGGTTCGCTACGGATAAAGCGGATCGCCTCCTTTCTTCTTGTCTTCTTGTTGGGATTATCGGGATGGTAAAACTTAAGGAGTAATACATCAGATATAATAGAGAATATAAATCTTCTGAATTCCTTGTTTATTTGATTATAGTCTGGGTCATTATACACTTGCCCTAATGTTTTATCCATCCGATCGGCAATAATCTGCATATGAGATGCCAATATTTTTCTGTCACTGTCTGCCGTTGATGAATACTTATGGCAAACGCTCGAATTCAGCATCCGATAATGGTAAAGCAACTCCTGCACGTATACCAAAGTGTCGAGTCTTTCAAAACAAGAAAGAATAAAACACCTATCTTCCGATTTCCGAAGATCTTCCGGAAAGAAGAGTTCATTCTGGGTCAGAAAACTTCTGCAATATACTTTATCCCAGCAGTAATAGAGCCCGAATGTCCCTGCCATCGCATAACGAAAGAATCTTTCTTTTGTCTGAGGAATGGAAAAATCATAACGTTCATTCGGATCAAGGCCATGTTGTATGGGACGCCGTTCATCAGTGAAAACTCTATCGGCATCGAATAACAGTATGTCGCATTGTTTGTCTATCAAATGATGATGAAGCTTTTCGCATGCGTCTTCTTCAAGCCAATCATCCGCATCGACAAACAATATCCAATTTCCCTGAGCTATCCGAATACCTTGATTCCGGGCAAACGACACACCGTGATTTTTCTGATGAATTGGTTTTATCCTATTATCTCTCTCGGCATGACGGTCCAAAATGTCTGCTGTCTGCTGTTCGCTTCCGTCATCAATCAAAAGAATCTCAATATCCGAAAACGTTTGTCTTTCTAAGCTTTCAATACATGCTTCAAGGTATGCAGCCGGCGTGTTATACACTGGGACGATAATGCTAAAAAACGTATTCTCCATGGTATTATTATAACCTCCTGCTTGTTATAACACAGTAAAAAAGAAATGCCGGGATGCTATCGTAACCATGAATTCTTCTGGTTGGAATTTTTCGGCTCCAACGCCGAAAAGTTCCGTATCTTAATGCACCTTTCCGATCGAGCCAATTTCTGATTGTAGGAAACGCACTGATTTGGATCACAAGGTTTCTCTTCATTCGCCTCAAAAGGCTTTTGAACCCCTTTCGGTCTTTGTTATCAACTTCTAAAGATTCAACATTGCCTCGAAAGCGCTTCTTTAAGGTATAATACACTGCATAGTTTTACAGACGATTTCTAAAATTACCATAGTCCGCGATCGTAACGATACCAATTTTCATATTGATAAACACCCCATATATGAAGAAATTATATGATGAATAGAGTGATGAACCTCAAGCGATTGGGACTGTAATCAATAATACATGCTTTTACGCCTAAAGTAGTTACCGTCTCCTGAACGGAATAAGACTGAAGAACAGCCCCATAATTTTCCGCACCATGATAAGTCATTATTCCAACACTTTTCTTATGAATCTCACTTAATAAATCATTCTGACATAAATATGCATTATACTTTTTACCAATGTTGGTGTTATCAAAAAACAGTAGAAAATAATAAGTATTCTCTATTTTTCGATACTTCTATTCATTCTGCTTTAAAAAGAACGCCGGAGTCCCTGGAAAGGATGTGGTGGTTTATTTTACAAAATGTATCGACAAATCCCATTGTCAGCAACAGTTTTTTCAGTTTTGATTTCATACCCAGATCTCTGTATCTCATTTTTCGAATCGCGCTTGAAAAAGGTTCGCTGCGGATAAAGCGGATCGCATCCTTCCTTCTTGTCTTCTTGTCGGGATTATCGGGATGGTAAAACTTGAGGAATAATACATCAGTAATAGCATAGTAAATAAATTTTCTGAGTTCCTTATCTATTTGATTATAGTTTGGGTCATTATACATTTGTCCTAATGCTTTATCCATCCGATCGGCAATAATCTGCAGATGCGATGCCAGAATTCTTCTGTCATTGTCTATCGTTGATGAATACTTATGGCAAACGCTCGAATTCAGCATCCGATAATGGTAAAGCAAGTCCTGCACGTATACCAAGGTATCGAGCTTTTCAAAGCAAGAAAGAATAAAACACCTGTCTTCCGATTTCCGAATACCTTCCGGAAAGAAGAGTTCATTCTGAATCAGAAAACTTCTGCGATAAACCTTATCCCAGCAGTAATAAAGCGCACATGTCCCTTCCATCGCATAACGAAAAAATCTTTCTCTTGTCTGAGGAATGGAAAAATCATAACGTTCATTCGGATCAAGACCATGTTGTATGGGCCGCCGTTGATCTGTGAAGACTGTATCGGCATCGAATAACAGCATATCGCATTGTTTGTCTATCAAATGATGATGAAGCTTTTCGCATGCGTCTTCTTCGAGCCAATCATCCGCATCGACAAACATTATCCAATTTCCCTGAGCTATCCGGATACCTTGATTCCGGGCAAACGACACACCGTGATTTTTCTGATGAATTGGCTTTATTCTATTATCTCTCTCGGCATGACGATCCAAAATATCCGCTGTCTGTTGTTCGCTTCCATCATCAATCAAAAGAATCTCAATATCCGAAAACGTTTGTCTTTCTAAGCTTTCAATACATGCTTCAAGGTATGTAGTCGGCGTGTTATATACCGGAACGATAATGCTGAAAAACGTATTCTCCATGAAATCTATTAGACCTCCCTGTCCAATTTCATCATTTATCCTTTTTTACTATACAGTGGTATGGATAATAACTTTCTTATGATTCTTTCGAACACTCAATTCTTCTACTGAGATCTGCACTTTTCTGTTTATCGGCAACCCGACTTCTGCTCTCTTATTCTGCCGATTTCAAACTTTCAGTAGATGCTCATACCCCTTGTATATTTCAGAGGTAATTGTTTGAACGGTCAGAAGACTAAACGAGCGGATTTTTCTCAAATTATATTCACCTAATGATTGTCTATCCTCTATGGGCATCTGAATAATCTTTTCAACTCTATCCCTTATTTCTGCTTTATTCTCAGGCCTAAATAGATATCCGCCCTTTTCATCTACCAAGTCAACATTTCCGCGAATGCTGCCGACTAAACAGGGCAGCGATGATGCCATAGCTTCCATTAAGCTCACATTCAAACCTTCACGAATAGACGGTAGAATATAAGCATCTGCAGCTTCATAAAAGTCAGCTACATCTGTCCGATAACCAGTCAATCGAAGGTCAACACCTAAGTCAGCGGCTACCGCCTCCAGCCGATTGCTTAGCTCTCCCTTACCGACAATAACATAGGTCAATTGGGGTATACCGCTGATAGCACGAATTACTGCTTCATGGTTTTTATTCTCGTTTAGTTCGCCGACGGACAGAAGCATCAGTTGATTATCAATCACCCCAAGTTCTCTTCTGATCCGTTCTCGCCCCGCCCTTCCAGGCGCAAACTTCTGTATATCGACCCCAACGCCAGGTATGTAAACCGTCTTCTTCGCATGGAAATGCTCAGCTGCTCGTTTATAATCTTCCTTATTGATTGTGATCAATACATCTGTCCATCTGCTCAGCCACTTCTCTATGGGATAGAATATGACCCAATTCTTTATTGGAGCTCCATCGTAAAAATGGAAGCCATGAGCTGTGTAAATTACTTTTGTTCCTGTTTTGTGTGCCGCTAACCTTACTATAGAGGATGCAATGGGTGTATGCGTATGGATAAAAGAGTAATTACGCTCTCTGATAAGTTTCAGCACTTCTTTAAATGATTCAACGTGTCGGTTTAGCTTGAAAATGCTGCGAGAGAAGTCTATTTGAAACTGTTCTATATCAAGCTGTTCCAAATCCTTTCTGAACTTCTCGATCCTTTCAGGCGGCCAAATACTTGTATCGTTAAAATCAGCCGCCACATCCACTTCGTATCCCAAATCCTGAAGCAGCTTGATATTGTTCATATTAAACTGTCCGATCATGGATGGTACGGTCGCAATCACTAAGACTCGTTTTTCCATTTACGTCAATCCTTTATCATCTTAGCCGGCACCCCGACATATGTGCCCGGATCATCTATATCCTTAATGACTACGGCGCCAGCGCCAATCATACATCCGCTGCAAATATTGACGTTATTGATAACTGTTGTGCCTGCTCCGATCCAGGTCTCTGCTCCGATTTTTACGGTTCCGCACAGATGCGCCCCTACGGCAACGTGAACATAATCTTCAACTTTACAATCATGGTCAATGGAACTTGATGTGTTTACTATTACTCCTTTTCCAATGATCGCTCCTGGATTAATCACACATCCGGCCATAACGACTGAGCCTTTTTCAATCTCAACGCCTTTAGATACGACAGCACCGGGATGGATGAGGACTGGGAATCTCCTATTCTTGTCTCTCTCCATCAACCGTTTTCTTATCCTTGCATTTCCAATCGCTACAAATACGTCACCATCTACTTCACCTATCATCATGTCCGGGCCAAGGACCGGATACCCTGCACATTCTTTAATGCTTATGTTGTTGTCTAAAAACACTATATCTTTATAACCGTTAAGGCTGGCAATATCAGCTACGACCTTTCCATGACCAGAAGCACCGATAATAATCAACCTACTCATCTATTACTCCCCATAAACTCAGTCATGGTCTCAGTTTCTCCCCCGCTGATCCCTTCACGCTTTAAGACTGTTCTGATTGTCCGGAAGATTATCTTCCAATCTCCGAGAAATGTTACGTGGTCAACATATTTTACATCCCAATCGAATTTTTCTTCCCAGCTAATCGCGTTTCTGCCATTCACTTGAGCTAACCCTGTAAAACCCGGTCTCACTTCATGTCGTCTCGCTTGATGCTCGTTATAGCGATTCAAATACTGTACTAATAGTGGTCTGGGACCAACAACTGCCATATCACCCTTAAGGATATTGAAAAGTTCCGGCAACTCATCGAGCGAGCTGGTCCGCAGTTTCTTGCCAAAGGGTGTAAGTCTCAAAGCATCCTGAGACGGATCGATAATTCCGTCTTTAGGAGGCAGCATCGTTCTGAATTTGCAGAGTTTGAAGACCTTACCGTTTCGTCCCGGACGATCCTGTGTAAAGAGTATAGGGCTTCCCAATTTGACCCGAACCAAAATGGCCACTATAAGAAGAACCGGTGAAAGAACGATGATCGCTAAAAGAGCACACAAGAAATCCTGCGGCCGCTTCACCCATCGTTCATAAGGCCCGTATGGTTTATGCTTCTCCATCTGATCACCCAAAGCATCTATGAACAATCTCAATAATCACATCTTGCTCTTCCGGCGTCATCTTATTATCACTGGGCAGACAAAGTCCACGTCTGAATATATCCATACCAACGTCCAATGCCTTGCCGCGATCAATATATGCATTGCTTTGTCCGCGGCCATTGCCGTTTGCTGTAATAAACGCATGAGTACGATAGATAGGCTGCATATGCATGGGCTTCCAAATCGGACGGCCTTCTGCGTTGTACTTCGCCAAAGTCTCTAATATCTCGGTTGGACAAGACTTCCCCGCTTCGGGGATATACAGAGCCTTTCTGTCGTCTCTGACCTGCCGGCACATGGCATCCTCGTCGATGATCATGCAGCTCAGCCAAAAGTTCGGTATTGACTTCTCTGCATCATAGGGGTTCATCTTGACAGGCAGATCCTTGAAGCCTTCTCTGTATCTTTCGTATATCGCCCGTTTTTGGTCGATATGCTCCTGAAGATAAGGAATCTGACCGCGGATAAAGCCGGCGATCATATTACTCATCCGGTAGTTGTATCCAATCTCTTCATGCTCATACCACGGAGCATTTTCACGGGATTGCGTACTCCATTTTCTGACCTTATCCGCATCATCTTTTGAGTCGGTGAAGAACATTCCGCCGCAGGAGCCCGTGATGATTTTATTGCCGTTGAAAGATATACAGCCGTAATCGCCCAATGCCCCCGTTTCTCTCCACTCGCCATTCAGTCTATACTTTGCGCCGAGGCTTTCAGCGGCATCTTCAACGATCAACGCGCCATGTCGCTCACAGACAGCTTTGAGTTCATCCATTTTTCCGGGAGTACCATAAAGATGGGCAATAACGACGAGTTTTGCTTGAGGATACATGTCAAACGCTTTCTCAAGTGCAGCCGGATCCATATTCCATGTATCATACTCGGTATCAATAAAAACTGCCTCGCCATCCTCGTAGGCAATAGGGTTGATCGAAGCGTCAAATGTCATATCGCTGGCAAGGACCACCTTTCCAGCCAAAGTCCCTTCATTCGGCCTTGCCTGTCCGTAGAGCTTTTCACCGGCCAGCTTTGTTGCCAGGTGGAGAGCCGCCGTCCCTGCGCTCAATGCCACGGCATATTTTGCTCCGATATACTCTGCCATCTGCGACTCGATGACATTGATGTTTTCGCCGACAGTACTTTTCCAGTTCGTATCAAAGGCCTCGGTCACATAATGCATTTCTTCTTGGTGCTTGGTCGGCGAACTAAGCCAAATACGTTTTTCAAATGGTTTGATCTTATCCAATTCTTTAAAAGCCATACGCTTCTCCTCTTCATTTTTCGCTTTAACTGTTCTATACAAAGCAAACGAAAAACTTTCCCTACACTTCCATTATACCATAAATGGTGCGAAATGTCTCGCCTTATCGACTTTTTTGAAATCTAACCGCCACCAAAGCAGGCACGAAGTGATCAGGACACCGCGGAAAGTATCCGTCACGTAATTATCCGCGATCACAATAGGCACCGGAAGCAGCTCTCTTTTGATTGCGGAAGTATCGGAACATGAATCCACATTCTGCATCCGTGTTCCTTCTTCCCTTTCACAAAGCGCTTTTCCATACAGAAATGCCGTTCAGAATACGGTCGTGCCCTTCTATTCCTTCTCCCGGACGCTCATCTGCAATGCGCCGAGCTTTTCGATAAGCTCACCGCGCTTTTTGCTTTCATTCAGGCTCTTTTTCAGTTCCGCGGCGGAAAGCCCGCGCTGCAGCCCGTGCGCTGCATAGCGCCCCGCCTGATAGAGCCATGCAAAGGGCTTGAGTCCCGGATGCTGCTTGAGCGCCTTCCAATTTGCCTCGCCCCGCTTCTGCAGGTGGCTGAACACATTCCCATTGCCCTGCGTCATGACCATGGTCACGTCCGCGCTCTTGCCGAGCTTCGTGCCGAAATTCCCACAGGAGAAAACGTAGTCCAAAAGCTCCCCGGCGAGCGCATCCTCACACGCGCACCATTTCCGCTCCGAATATGCGTTCAGATACAGCTGACCGATCCGGGCGGAGACGACCGCGAGCGTCGTCAGCCCCAGTTGGTCGATTTTTGTTTTGAAGCTCTCCCACTTCTCGTCCGGCAGTGCCTTGTCCACATACATCACCCAGTCGAGGATCTGACGCAGACCGAGACCGCCTTCGAGGTGTTGACTGATATGGTCAAGCAGTACGAGACCGTTCAGCTCCTCCGGGAGCATCGGAAATCGGAACTGCCCGACCGTGGCCATCGCCGCCTCGCCGAGCGCGGCGTAGATCCAACCGTCCAGCAGTTCCTCCTGCTCCTTCGTATTGCAGGAGGCAAAGCGCTTGTGCAGCTCGACGGTCACGCCGTTGCGGCGAAAGTGGACGTGGCGGTCTTCGTCCTCAGGAGAGTCTTTTGTGTTGTATCCGGCGGCGAGCAGCGCGCCGCAGGCGCGGTCGAAATCCTCCGGCGCGGTGATAAGGTCCACGTCGCCGAGCGTCCGCTTCAGCGGATCCGGATAATAGATCGCCGCGGCAAGCCCCTTGAGCACGGCGACAGGAATGCCCTCCATGGCGGTGACCACGGCGTTCTGCTCATGGCAGACCTGCAAATTTTTCGCAACGAACCGCAGCGCCTGCACGTCCGATGCGATCAGCGGATACACCGCTTGACGCACAGCCTCTTCCCGCACTTCTTCAGATAGGGGCGCCGCCGGGGAAACAGAAAAAAGCGCAGCGCTCAGCGCCTCAAGAAGTTCTCTCTGCGAAGCTGTCATTCGCTATTTCCCCCTCTCTCTGCGTCTTCGGACGCGCAGGTATTATGCTTTTCCACGCCAGTTACGCTTCTCCCGGATATAGACGGAATCGCTTTTCATATCGTTTCGATACTTTGCGTATCCTCTGTCAAAGCGGTTATGGCAGCAGAACACATAGGCATGCGGATCCTGAACGGAGACGAGAATCCCCACCGCCCGGCAAAAGAACTCATGGTGGTCGATCATGTGGATATTGGGATCGCAGCCGACCTGACGCAGTTTCTCCGTTCGCGCGAGAAAGCAGTTCGTCGGTTTATACACCACGATACGGCCGTCGATCTCCGTTCCCGCCGGGATCAGCTGCTCTTTTTTCATCTTGATTTTGCCGTATTCCTTAGCCGCCGCCTCCGGCCTTGCGGAAATCTGGACCGCGCAGATATCGACCTCCGGATGCGTCTGCAAAAACGAGAGCTGACCGTGGATATTGGAGCGCGGCGTGAGGAACTCATCGTCATCCATCCGCATGACGTATTCCGTATTCACAGCGTCCAGCGCGGCGATCAGGCCTTTGCTGAGACCGCTGTTGAACGGAAGATGGATGATATCTGTGTCGGCGATCTCAAGCGGCTCGGCGCTGTCGTCAACAATGACGATCGCTGCACCGGGATAATAGGCGCGGATACCGGAATAGAGGCGTTTTGCCATCTTCTGCCGGTTAAATGACTGGAAGATAAACGTTACATGATCTTCCACGTCCTTCACGTCTTCCGGCGGAATGTGCGGCCGTCCCATCAGCCGATAGCGCGCCATACAACAAGCGTCGAAAAGCGCGGCACAAAGCGGCGCAAGCCTTGACGCTTCAAGCCTACGCATCGGCGCGCGGAGCGTTTCTTTGATCTTGTTTCGCGCCGATTTCATATCCGTACATCTTCCGCAGATCAAGACCGGGATCGTGCCGCCGGCGCAGCCAAGCGTATTGCAGAGCACGTCCGTCCCCTGTGCAAGCCCCGTCCCCGCGAAGTACTGCCAGCTCTCGATCCCGAGCGAGAGCAGAAACGCCGCGAGGATCGCCCTCGGACCGATCAGCACGGAGAGCGCCAGACCGAGCGGGAAGTACAGCAAAGCGTTCATAAGCATCTCACGGTAAAACTCATTGGAGAAGCCCGCCGCAAAACGGAACAGATGCACGTCAGAGACCGTACGGTGCAGAACGCAATAAGACAGTACTACATAAACAGACGCGGCCAAAAGCATACCGGCTATGGAACGCATCGTCCTCTGGCGCAGCGTCCGCAGAAGGACGAGCCAGATTGCCGACGCCGCAAATACGATCAAGTATACCAGCTTGATCGGCAAGGCATAAAAGTTAAAAATGCTCAAAAACAAGCCTTACGAGCCTCCGTCTGCTCTTTGCCGTCCCGATCAGCTGATCCGCAAGCGAACAGGTCGATTCCCTCGTCCGTCCCGCGTTTTCACGCGTGACGGATGATTTTTCGCCACGTTGCGGCAGCCAGCGAGAAAAAGTATTGAAATTCTTCTGTTTTTCTGTAAAGCAGCACCATGATCGCATTGGGAATAATCGCGGTAAGGAAAACCATCAGTACGAAATTGTCGCCGCGTGATAGTCATGTTTAATACAATCAAAACTTTTCTCTTCTTAGCAATCTCGTTGACGGCATATGCGTCATCAGCAGTGTGAATAATCGGCAATTTGATTGAACTATATATTCTGGTCCCGGAAATGTTCTGGATATACATGGACATTCGATTTAAAAATGCTGTGGAACGCGGCATAAATACCCGACTCCCGCATGACATATTCCGTTTTCACCGCGTCCAGCGCGGCGATCAGGCCTTTGCTGAGACCTCTGTTGAACGGAAGATGGACGATATCCGCACCGGAGATCTCAAGCGGCTCGGCGCTGTCATCGGCGATGACGATCGCCGCACCGGGGTAATTGGAACAGAAGCAATGATAGAGGCGTTTTGCCATCTTCTGCCGGTTACAGCATATCTGAAGATAAACGTTACATGATCTACTACGTTCTTCACCCTGAATTCCCGGATCACATAACTATGCCTCCGCCGGCAGCCCCGCTGCCAGCAATGGCGTGACATCCAAATCCCGGTAAATCTGTTCCTGCTTTTTCAGGATCTCACCCTGAATCGGGTTTTTTCCTGGTTCCATGAAACATTCAATCACATCCAGTTCGTCCAGTAATTCATGCAGGGTATAGGTTGCAAAGAGTCCCTTCTCCTCCATCTTCTTATGAATGTAGGAAAGATAAATCAATGCAACAAACTCAACAAACAGCTTTCCTTCCAGAGAACTTTCTGAAGAAGTCATCGTTCTCCGCAGATTCAGTCGCTCCTTCACATTCCAGAATGCCTTTTCCACGACATCCCGCATTCTGTAAAGGCTCAGTGCTGTGACCGGATCCTTGACTTCATTGCTGATCAGGACAAAGAATCCATAGCGCTCATGCGCTGCATCAACAGCATCCTGTTTGACTGTCATGGAGAACCCTCTCTTGGGCGTTTCCTTGATCTCGAAGTACTTCCTGTAATCCTTCTCATGTTCCGGCACCCGATCACCGCTCAGAAGTTCATTCTTCAGCGTATCCAGTCTCCGGTTAAAGGCCTTCCCGTCATCTGAGAACTTTTCCGGATTGAAGTAAAGCTGCAGATACATCCTACGTTCTTCCGATTTTTTGTTTTACCGCAGCAACAATATGTTTAATTTTTTTCCATAAGAAGACATATTCCTCGTTATTGTGGTAGACCAAGAAAAATATTCCGTTTGGTATTATTGAGCAAATCACTATATCCAGGATTAGTTTTACAATGAGATTAACTTTTATAATGCTTAAAATGAAATAACATAAACCTGCTGATACAATGATAACGCAAACCTGTTTAAGATAACTATCAATATACTGTTTAAAACTTGTACTAAAACCATATTTATAAACGACATATGGATCATACCAAGCATTAGTCAAAAGTCTTGCAATTATTGTTGCTAAATAAATGCCAAACAATCCATATTTTTTACCCAATATAACATCGCCTACAATATTTAGCAATGCGGTAATTAGGAGTAAGTATTGCCCATATTTAAAAAAACCAAGAGTACCTTTATGAGTACTTGCGGTTGTATGCATACCTGAAACATAAAAACTGACGGCTAACACTACTGGAATACTTTGCGATAGTACAAATTGCGGACCAAATATCAAACGAATGATATCGCCTGATACAAAGGCAATTCCTATAGCTGCCCAACCATTTAACCAAAAGCTCAAAAGATTAATTACTTTAAATATAAAATACTTTGTTTTATTATCTTCCTTTGCGTTTACATTACCAATACTGGCAGAAGTACTCCCGAAAACAAGATTTAACATTGTTCTTAAGGTAACAGTGAGTAGAGTATAATTTGATGCAACGCCTGTTGTGATTAACCCATCGAAATACGTGATAACAATACTATCTGTGTTGTTTACTAGAAGACCGCTCAATTTCGTCACTGTTAATGCTTTAACATTAGTGAATAAAGTCTTTTTTTCTTCTCTTGTGAGTGGAGTTTTATTTTTGTTGTTGATAAATGGATAGTCTTTTTGGGCTTTTTCAGATATTAGTACCTTAGTAATAAATTGACAAATAATCTGAGCTATTAGATAAAGAATGAAATTTCTTGTAGTAATTAAAATAATAACTTGTACTATATTTTGAATGATAACAACAATATAATTAATTGTGGTAAGAATGTAATTGCGTTGATACGCAGTTAAAATAGTACCTCTATAACTAAAAAAGTAGGTCGAAGCAGAATTAAATAAATACAATAAATATATAACGTGCAAGCTTTCAGGAATATCCGGCCTTTCCTTAATAAATATATCCAAAAATGGCATCATACAAAGGCCAAACACAGCAACCGCGCATCCAATTACACGGTATGCTTTGCCATAATAGTCCATTAAGGAGGCAATTTTATCCTTATTGTCTTCAGCAATTGGCTTATATAAAGCATATCCTATTGCTGCTCCGATTCCAAGTTCGGATAAAGACAACATAGATAGAATATTCGAAAACAAGCCATTAATACCCAAATACTCTTCTTTTAAGTAGTGAACAAATAAAACTCTACAAATAAAGCTGAGGAACAAGTTTAGACCGTATCCGGCAAAATTTGAGAACATATTTATCAATGAATATGTTGTTCTGCTTTTTTTATTCATAGTAAATTAAAAATCTTTGTGAAAAATCGAAATCAACGCCATGCCTTGAACAAATGGCATAACAGCATATTCTTGTGAAAAAACACCAATTCCATGTGTGTCTCCTTGACATTGGTCAATTTCTCCTGTTTTCATCGTGACACACATTAGTTTGTTAAGACATTTGTATGTAATCGAAAAGTATTCGTCGTTTTGAAGAATATCTGCGCATTTACAGTAAAAGTAAGCCATCCCGGCAGTGGCTGAACTATCGTACTGACCTCCTTCTTGGAGAATGGAATGAAAGCCACCATCAGCCTTTTGATAAGACGAATAACTATCTGCGGCTTCTGCTATCCAGGATTTTAAACTGTCTTTCATGCGACATTCGGGTAGTTCTAAATAAGTCTCAATGAGAGCCAAGGTATACCAAAAGGTGCCACGCCCCCAACCATATACACCAAGGGGCTGTTTTTCCTTGGCAAGATAAACGTGACATGGGAGTTGAGATTTAGGTAGGATGGCGACTTCACGGAATTTTGAAATCTGATTGTATGCTATATCACAGTATTCAGGATGGTCAAAAGTTTTTCCGTACAGTGCTAAGAATGGGCATACCATTCCCAAAGTATCAACATATCGAAGATTGCTTTCTTTCCCTTTGGAATAACTGATCATTCCATCATTGCATAGATTGTTTTCAAGCATTCTTATGACCCAGTCCATTGCCGGTTTTACAGTAGCTGGTTGGTTTTCTGATTTTAGCAGAGCATATGCAAGAAGAGCAAAATCCACTTTGCTAACAGGATTTATCCAGTTGCCATCCGAAGATAATATGCTCTTTTTCCAGTCGGTTAGCGCTTTTTGTACTGCATTATCATTGGTCTCTAATAATCCCAATACCAGTCCTGCTTTTTGCCAACTTTGAATAGCTGAGTTTTTTCTGTTTGAGGAAAGCAAACCAATTATTAGATTTCCTGAATATTCCGAGGCGCTGACGATTGGTGTATGATTCATCCATTTTAATGCTCTGGTTTTGACAGCAGTCATCCATTCTTTCTGGCTGTTCCATCTCCCAATATGGAAATGTTTCAAATTCCGATATTGTCTGACGGCAAAGTCGCCGAGAAAAAGAATGAAAGTGAAAATGAGAATCACCAAACCGACTATTTTCAAGACTAACATTATTGGAGTTCCTTTACGTTGCGTGTAATGGAATAGGCCTTTTTAATATAATCCGACATTATGGACGATAAGTGATTTCTAATATAAAGTTCATGCTCATGCAGCCAATCAAAAGCTGAAGACAAATCATTTACGGTGGCCAGATTCTGGACCGGAAGAACATAATGGTCGTCAGTTCCAAAAAGATCACGGGCTATCCCGCGTGCTTTCACTGAATACCCAATTACCAAAGTCGGTACGCAAGTCGAGTAAGCCGCGATAGTCGCATGTGTTCTTGCCCCAATAAACATACGGCAACCGGAAATGATGTCTTTTAGTTTCTGGCAGTTCTGATCCTCTACCATAAATACCCTTCCGGATTCTTTATACTTATCGAACAAAGTCTGAAGAGGAATTCTGTCATTATTATGCGTCCAAACGACATGAGGGATTAAAGCAATATTGTCGGTAGTGTCGGTGAGAATATGATCTATTAGTTGGCAGTAATTATCAGCAGTTATTCCCGGAACCGACTCTTTAGACTGTATCATTGGACTGATGTTGATGCCAATATAAGGCTTTTCTTTTAACCCCTCAGGATAAATGCCTTCGCTTTTTTGTAAAGTAAATGCCGGATCTGGTGCGAGGACCGTGTTGGGATTGATTGATTTCAGCGTATCATAAGTAATGGACTCTCTGGCAATTATTAAATCATAACTCTCAAGGTCTTTTGCCATAGCAGGGGAAATCGCAGAAGGTTCCACAGAACACCCCCATAGAACAGTTTTGGCATTCCTTTTTTTGGCGCACCGATTAACAAGATAGATGAACTCATTTTCTCCATAGCAATAATTATCTCCGCCGATGGACATCAATACTGTATTATTACCAAGCGTTGAAATAATCGGGTGAAATGCCAGTTTATCGTAAGCCTCACTATCGTGAGTAAGTCGTGATCTAAAAATGGCAAATATGTACGCTAAGGAATTACGAGAAATTACTTTTCTTGGAGAAGAAATGCTAACAAAAGTATCACTCAAATATGTATTGTCTTCGCTGATCGCGTCAGAAAACAAGGTAATATCAAAGTCGTCCTTGAACATATTAACAGAAGTTCGGACGATCGCTTCGCATCCATGGTTTCCTGAGCCGCCATGAGGAAACATAATCATTTTTTTCGTCATACAATAAAGCCCATCCCATCAGATAATTTATCAATCATTTCTTTTTTCTTTTCTTGTGTTATAGTTCCGATGATATAGGACTTATCAAAAACAGGCCGCTTTTCTAATTCATTTTTTTGAGATTCCATATATTCATCGTAAGTCTTTATGACATGACAAGGATTTCCAACAGCTACGCTATTATCCGGAATATCTTTTGTAACAACAGATCCGGCTCCGATAACAACATTGTTCCCGATTTTTAAATTTGGAAGAACAATGGAGCCGGCACCAATAAATACATTGTTTCCTATTATGACTCTTCCAATGCGAGTATAACCCAAAATCCTTTTTGTACTAGCATCATGAGCAAGAATATGAACACGAGGAGCAAAGGTAACATTGTTTCCGATCTCAATCAACCAACTATGACTAGGGTCAATAATACAGCCATCTTGAATGTTCGGATTACATCCAATTCTCAGCCCGTTGTCCAACGCTCTTTTGAGAGGGGACCGATCATCTATCTTAAATATGTGCTTGCGAATCCAAAGAACGGATCTCATAATAAAAGACATAATTTCACCTATTCGTTGAAATGGCTTTAAAAAAACTCTGTTAATTCCAATTTTTGCGCTTGATTCTTCCAATGCTACTCCGCAACAAATATTTAATGCGACGAAAACGCTCAGATAGATAATACAGAAATGGTTCTTTGACCCATAAAGACAAGCTGGGAAATGATTCATCATTTTCCCTGTTTCGAGCAACGATTTTCTCAATTGCTTTGTCGATGCGATGCTCTTGAAGATACTTTCTTAGTTTTATGTAGGAAAAACCATAGTGACACAACAATTTGATATCGCTTTCTATGACTTCTGGAATATATTTTTCATCAACAACTTGTAGAAGAGATATCATCTTGCTGTGTCTGGATTGAATATAATCTCGAAGTATTAATCTTGCGTAATAATTGTCAAATCGACTTAGATCAAGCTTGTGCATAGCCGATGCACCATTTTGGCGATACAGCAATAAAATTTTGTTATCAATCCATACTGTATTCGCATTTGCGATACATTCCGCAATGAATGTCATGTCTTCTCCATAACGGATGCCAAGCGGAAATCTAATGCCAGAAAGTGCACTTTTTCTGACCAAAAAAGACCCCATGCAGACATGAATCTGATTTGTAACATATTGAATGCATGCTTTTTCAGAATCAAATGCTCCGGTAACCCTGTTTGTACACTTCTTGATGACGGACCGATTCATATCAGTGAGTTCATATCCACAAATAAACATATCTGCAGAGTTTTTTATCATACTATGAATAGAATCAATCAATACATCAATACACGGGAGGTCATCGCTGTCGATAAAATATAAAAAGTCTCCGCTGCAAAAATCAATCCCTTTATTTCTGGCGGCAGATACTCCTTCATTTTTTTGATGATAAACAATGACCTCGGGGTTAGAAGCAGTATATCTGTCACACAATGTTGGGCTGTTATCAGTTGAACCATCGTCGATTATGATAATTTCTGTTTGTAAGTCTTTGACGGTGAGAAGGGTATCTATGCAATCACAAATGGTATCTTCCGAATTAAAGACCGGAATAATGACCGAAAGCAATAGATTATTCATAGTCAGTTCTCCCGTATTTTTGGAGAAAAGCTTCTTTTACCTTTTCTGATACACAACAAATCTGATCAAATTTCATATAGTGTTTTTTTTCATCCTCATCATTTTTATATAAAAATGAAGTCCAAGGATTGGAAATGAGATCAATGTGAACCCATGCAATTTTTTTTGATTTTTTATTTGAAGAACCTGCAATAATCTTTGTGCTTTCGCCTTCAATAAAGGCTATCTCAACATCATACTTTCCGTGGATATACATACGATAAAACAGAGAGGAGGGCAAAAACTGAAAGACTTTCCCCTTGATTTTTTCCAGAACTGAATAGAATAGACTACTAATAGGTGTTTTTCCAACTTTTTTGTCAAAAACAACTCGATAGTGTAGCGAATTTGGATAACAAGTTGGATCAAGTATCTCACGATGCATAGAATACAAAGTGATGTCATATTTTTGATAGTCTATATTCTTTAAAAGTGTCTGAAGCACTTTCTCTGCGCCGCCACCATACAGACTGTTAACCATAAACAATACTTTTTTCATATAGTCTATTTTTCAGTTTCCAACAACTTTTCTATTTCTTCCATTCTAATCTTGATGTCAAAGTCTTCTGCACGGAACGATACATCTTCCATATAGTCATTTAGATGAATTGAACCGGAAACAAGTCTACGCAGCATATCAAATAACGCCTGATCGGTATTTTCAACGATTTCTCCGCATTTTTTGTCTCCAAAAAGTTCACTCATTCCTGCGCATTCCGTTGTAAAAATTGGCTTATGAAGAATTAATGCTTCTGTTGCCGCAGTACTGAACCCCTCCGCGTAAGAAGAGCAGACGAATACATCGCATTTTGAAAGATATTTATAAGGGTTTGACTGGAATCCGAGTAAGCTAACATTATTTCCCATGTGGTATTTCTGAATAATTGCTTCCAGTTGACTGCGTTGAGACCCTTCTCCAGCAATCCAAAGAGAAAAATTAAAACCTTCTTGAAGAAGCTTGCCAACACTCTCTAGAAGTCGGATAAAACCCTTTTGCGGCTCCAATCTTCCTATTGTTCCAAGTTGTAATGATTCATTTGGAATCAACTCAATGGGTTCGCCTCCTTTTTCTAGAACCTCATTGGAATCCACTGGATTGTATTGAACGATGACTTTTTTGTCATCAAAAAACATAGATTCAAAAACCTCCTTTACGCTGTTTGATACACAGCAAATCGAGTCAAAAGAACGATATACCTCGCAATGTTGATTATGCTTTTTGTAATAAGATTGCGCATACGGGTTTTTGAGCATATCAGTATGAACCCAAGCTAGTTTTTTGCTTTTTCTGTTATTAGATGCAGCGATAATTCTAGTCGCAAAACCTTCTATGAACGCGCATTCGACATCATATTTTTCCTTAAAGTAATAACGATAAACAATTTGCGGAGAAAGATTGTATATCAATTTAAGTTTGATTTTATACAGTAAACGACAAAGATTTCCTCTTTTTAGCGAATCAAGTGATAATAATGAACGGTAGTGAACCTGATCTTCAACCTTTTTTTGATATATTCCTTTATCCGTGACGGTACAGACAGTAACATCAAATACCGACTTGTCAATATTTGTAACAATATCTGATAATACTTTTTCCGCTCCACCACCGGCAAGGCTTTCTAAAAAAAACAATACTTTTTTCATTCTAACAACTGATAAATTTTATTTATTTCTTTTGCGTTTGAATAGTCGTTCCGCATTGTGTTCTCTATCAGAAGTGTTCGGAACTCTTCGTTCCGAATAACGGATGCGATGCCAGCCGCACAACCTTCGTTGTCCATAGGCACGATGACGCCGTCCACGCCCTCTTCCAACTGGCTGGAGGAAGTCGCATAACGCGTTATCACGACCGGTTTGCACAGCATCTGCGCCTCGCGGACGGTGACGGCTTTGCCCTCATACCGGCTCGGCTGAACATAGAGATCGCAAGCTTTGATGTAAGGATAGGGGTTCTCCTTCTTCCCAAGGATGATGACCCTGTCCTCCATCCCCGCTTCCTGGATCTTGGAACGGATGAATGCCTCTTCCCCACCGTAGCCGATGAGATACCACCTTATCGTCAGCCCTGCGTCCAAGATTCTTTTGCAGATATCCGGCACGTTGTCAAAATTCTTTGCCGAGGAGAAACGGCCGATCGACAGCAGCTTGATGCATCCGTCGTCGGGCATTTCATCCGCAGGAAAAGCTTCTGCCTGCGCGGTGATCAGTTCTCTCGGAAGGATATTCTCGATCAGCACGATCTTCTCCCGCAGAGAAGGAAAAACAGACAGAAAACTCTCCGTCACCGCATCGGAGATAGAGGCAATAGTGTCGTACCGGCCCCACATGGCGAGCTCCGATTCCACATCGACCTGAATCGCCGAGTAGTCCGTGTGGATCCAGGCGATCTTCTTTTTCGCTCTGACTTTCTCCGCGACAAAATAGTGCGGCGTCAAAAAACTGATTGCAAGATCATACTCGACGTTCGGCTGGATCGGCGGCATCAAACGCTTTGTGTATTTGTGGCTATACTCGAGCGCAACCGCGCTATGCTTGAGAGAATGGGCTTTTTTATACCGATCCGCCCTGTAGTTTCCCAGCGCGCGCGCCGCCGCAAGGAGCAGATGCCCCTCTTTCACGGTCGCCGCGATCGGCCTTCCCAAAACAGTGTACGCCGGAATAGGCGGAAGAACATGGATCGATTCCGGAATCATGCGCAGAAGTTCGCCCTCATGCCGCAGCAGAAAGAGATCCACGGAGACGCGTGCCGGGTCGACGTTTTCCAAAAGTCCCAACAGGGCACGCTCCGCCCCACCGATCTCCATGGCATGCGAAACGATCAGGATTTTTTTCACGACAGAGCCTCCCTGCATTTTAGATGGCGGCGATCTTCTTCTGGATCGGCTGCTCGATCCATTTCAGCAGCATGGAAAGCGGAAATAAGTTGCCAATATCACGGAGAAAGCCCGCATCGGTTGTTTTGCGAATACGACAACTTTCAATTTGCAACGATCAAAATACGCCAATGTACTTTGTATTACAGTTCTTCCACTTGTAACACCCATTCTGCCATTTTGCTGTTGTACCTTTTCTCCTCCGGCGGATATTCCATATAATTTCCATATTGCTTGGTCAGTATTTCGTCATATGTATCCATCACCGGAAGCATACGCTCTTCAAACACCATCTTTGTTATTTTATAATCAGCCGGGTAAGTATAGGAGTCAATCATCGCGCATCCCATTCTTCCGCTATTCCCGGTCGTATCAACATACATTCTATAGATTATCCGGTTGATTCTGTCCTCTCCGAGCAGCAAACGAACAAAATGCAAAATAAACAAACCCACAATATAAAAGGATTTGAAAGAATGGGCGCTTTTTTTGATGCTGATCATCAATAGTTTTTTCTCATCCCAGTTCAAACTGCAAACGCGAAGAAATCTTCTCAGTTTACCATCCAATTCCTTTCTTACAAGGTTTTTCTCCTTAATGTAATCAACAGGGAAAATATCAACTGTAATCTCACTTGCTATTTTCAGATTTTGGGCGTCTCGCAGACAATATAATGTGCCTTTTCGTCCGATTTTCATTTCGGACAACGAGTCAGCAGAACCCATTAATGTCAGTTCATTTCTTTCGGATAATTGCTCTGAGCATATTTCAAGAAACTTCAAATAGTTTTTCCTGGTCATTCCAATATCAATGTCGTCGTCCCAAGGAATAATGCCTTTATGCCTGACTGCGCCAAGAAGGCTCCCATACAAAAGAAAGTACTCGATGTTATTCCTTTCGCAAATATCAGCTATTTCAAACAGTATTTCTTTTGATATCTGCTGAACTATCTTGAGTTCATGCTTTTCCATTTTTTTTCACCGTTTGTATAATTCTATGGTATAGTCTGGAGTACTTGCTCTTGATTTTTGCATATTTGCTGTTGGCAGATTTGTTGTACCAATGAATAGAAAAGGTGTTATCTGTAATATTCAGGATACCCGTCAGATCATCAAGGGGGCAGAAATAATCTATCGGGAAGACTTCAATACCCAGAACATTCTGTCTCTTTCCGTTTTGAACCAAGCCATATTGAAGGAGAGGATAAGTGTTTCTTTTTGGAGATCCGATCAAAACAGCCTCTTTTTCATAATTATCTTCCAACTCTCTATAGGTACACTGTTCATATCCTTCCATAATCACGCGAATTGCTGAATGATGTGCAATGGCTCCAAACCCCAGTCCAGTATTCACAAACTGTTCAGTCTCAAATCCGATATACGCAGCATATTCCAACAATTCATTCAACGGCTTTATCAGTTCCACGTCGGTGTCAAAATAAACACCGCCCTGTTGTTCGACAGCCCAAAGGCGGGCATAGTCACTGAGATACGCATATAGCTTATGTTCATAAGTGAATCTGGTATAGTCATTCAAGTTGACATTAAAAGTATCTTCATTCCACTCAATTATTTCATAATCCGGGCAGTACTTTTTCCAGCTTGCAATGCACTTTTCAGATAGTTTCGGCTTCTCGCCGCGGCCGAACCAACAATAGTGTATGGTTTTGGGAATCATGGTTTTACCTCCGCTTACGGGTGTACTAATGCTTTCTTTTTTATCAATGCTGTCAGCGCATATCCCGCCGGGCTACAGAGCAGGGTCAAAAACGGTCTGGGGCTCCGCCTGATGTAATGTCTGTCCCCAGCAAGCTGGCTGCTTGAGCAATAGTGGATCACGGTTTTCAGCAAATAAAGCGTTGGCACACGCGGCAGCTCCATGATCGCCCGTCTATACTCTGCAAAACTCCGTGGGCTGTTGATATACTGCCTAAATTGATTCGCCGTCATTCCATCAGGCTGATAATCAACGATACATAACAGCGAATCAACCGCCACAAAGGAGTACTGAGCACTCATCTTTAAAACCAAATAATGGGGATTGAAATTTTTCTCTCCGGGGAACACTGGCATTGGTGCAACCTTTTTATAGCACTCCGTTGCAATCACGTATTTTTTATCACCGGAATTGGTCCTTGAAGTCATTAGGTCGATCGGATGGATCTTTTCTCCTTCCGGTAAATGCTCGCCGATAAGGCGCCCATCCGTCAAGCAGTCCAGCCCAATCAGGCCGGCGACATCGTCCGCATTGTACTTGTCCCAGGCCGCAAGAATGATCTCGACCGCATCGTCAGGCAGCCAATCATCCGAGTCGATGCACACGGAAAGCTCCGTATCCAGATTCGCGATCGCCGTATTGTAGCCTGTGTGCAGTCCGCCGTTTTCTTTATAGATATACCGGATCTCTATCTTTTTTTCGTCGATCCACCCCTGCACGACTTCCGCCGTGTTGTCCGTTGAGCCGTCGTCGATCACCAGCCATCGAAAACACGGATTCGTTTGCCGCAGCAGGCTCTCATAGCAGGAATGGAGCAAATGCGCCCGATTATAGGTCGGGGTAAAAACGGTAAGCCGCTTTTCCATATCAATCACCTATTATATAAAACGCCTTTGCAGTTTCAGTTATTCTCAACAGCCTTCACATCGAGGCTCTCTGAAGATATATGTCTTCCAACTTCTTCGCCTGTTCTCTGATGTCGAAGCCCGCGTCTTGTATCAGCTGCAAGGTGTCAGTCCGTGCCGTATCCCGAATCGTTTCCAGAATCTTCTCCGCCCAGCGCTCCGCCGGCTCCTGCAGGGACATCACCTGAACAAGCTCGGTCTTCCTGCACTCGATGGAGACCTGATCCGAGATCAGGACCGAAAGTCCCGCGGCCTGTGCCTCGATCGAAGCGAGGGACAGCCCCTCCCAAAGAGAGGGGAACAAAAATACGTCCATCGCCTGCAGATAGCCCGAAACATCTTCCTGAACGCCGGCAAACACGACCGAGTCCTCCAGACCTTTCTCCTTTACAAGCGCATGGATCTCGTCGCCGCATTTTCCTTTGTCGTTCCCGACCAGAAGGAGTCTGGCGTCGGGTTCGAGCTTGGTCAAGCACTCAAACACTTCGACGATAAACGGGTGGTTCTTTGGAGGATCGATCCTGCCCACATGTCCAACGACAAGCTGATCGTCGGTCATGCCCAGTTCTTTGCGGACCTGCGCGCGTTTCTCCCGGTCATATCTGTACTTTTCCGCATCGATCGCGTTGTTCAGAACAGAAAACGGCGCCCCGCAGAACATCCACTCCCCCGCCTTTTCCGAGCACGCCATCAGCTCTGTAGCGTAGCGAGAGATGAAATGCCGGCAGAAGAGCTTAATCGGGTATTTGAAATCCTTCTCCTGACTTGCTCCATGGCTGTGCGCGATCCGGCACGGAACGCCATTCCTTTTTGCGGCTTTCAGGATCACGGCGCTCATACAGTCCTGATGCACGTGGATAACGCGGTATTCCCGATGCTCCTTGAAAAACGTATCCAGCACTTTTCGGTAATGCGGATCCAGAGGATTAAGGGTCGGCAAATGATAGATCTGTCCGCCCAAACGTTTTATCTCTTCACCATAGTCTCCGTCATAGGGGCGATGGGTCAAAAAATCAAACTGAACACGGCTTCGGTCGATCTGCCGATAATAGTTCATCAGCATCGTCTCCAGTCCGCCGCGGTTCATATGCGTTACGACTTGAAGCACGCGAATCATGATTATCCCCGTATTTGTTTAAGATAGTCCGACAATGACATGAAACTGCCGACACCGCCGTGTATAGAATTGGAATATAGAAAGTAGATCGAAAAAAGCACCACAGCCATACCTGTCAGCAGCCGTCTGTTTGTTTTTGACATCAGGCTGATGAGATAGGGCAGCGAGATCGTCTGAAAAATCAAAAAGTAATTGGCCAGGCGCGCAAAGGTATTTGCCGTTCCGAACAATCCGATGAACATGATCATCGAGCAGATCATGGATGCGTTAATGAAAAAATGCATCAGCTGGTTGTCACTGTTTTGCAGAGTATACCGAAGCATAAACGCCAGAATAACCGGAACCCATACTACCGCGACTCTGAACACGTTCACGCCTGCGCCGACAAACATCTCCTCAGAATAATCATAGCCAAGCGCTTCCGTAACATCCATGATCCCGCCTAAAAGGAAGGATAACAATGACGCCACGACGACCGTCCCCGCCAGCAAATACCAGGTGCCCTTCGTCCATGGTTTGAAAAACAAGAACGGAAGGATGAGATAAACAAAAGAAAACGGATGAACCAGCATCGCCGCAGCCACCCAAAACAGAAATACCGCTTTTCTTTTTTGAATGATTCGATCCGTGGCGATCATCAGAAGCGCCACCGCCATCGTCTGCTTCATAGCCGCCATGGAAAAAGTGTACACCCCCATGGTGACAAAAAAGAAGAAGGAGAAAACCGTGTCGCTTGAGTATTTTCGAATGAACCAAAGATAAATGAAATTGGTGAGAATGGACCAAACCATAAGAAAAGTCTGGGTGCTGGCGCCAAGAAAACGCAGGAACGCCGCGTACAAATACAGTCCCGGCGAGCTTGCCAGGTTGACGCCCCAGACCGATTGAAAAGCAGCGATCCCGCTTGGAAGCAGCTCATAAATGTGGCGGTATGCGTATGTATCGTTTCCGCTGGTTCTTAAGCCGCAGAACACCGCGAGGATGAGCATGCTCAGGAAAAAGAGAAACTTTTCTTTTTTGATATATCTCTTTTGTCCGTTCTCAAGGATCATGCTTTTCGCCTTCGATTCGGACAGGTAGCAGAAGAAAAGTGCGGATGCGCAAACGATAAAGAGTTTTTCCATTGTCACCTTATAAGGAAACGGATCGTTTCCTCTACTGCCTTTCTCTTGTCAAACATAGGTTCCACATGCTTCCTCCCGGAAAGACCTCTCTCGTCTCTTTCGTCAATACTTTCTTCCGTCAACTTCTTCATCTTGAAGGCATATTGCGCCTTCGCCTCGCAGAAAAATCCGCTGACGCCATCTATTACCGCTCCCCTGCATCCCGGAACATTGCTGGTGATGACAGATGTCCCGCTCGCGGTGCATTCCAGCTTCGTGTTTGCCATTCCTTCATGCCGGGAGAGGAGAGCAAAACAACGCAGTCTCTGATAAACGGGTACACATTAGTCCGATAGCCGTGGCATTCAGTCAGCCCGCCGCTTCAGCCTATTCGAAAGGCTCTCGATAGTTTTCCTCATATGAGCCGACGACATCAAGAATGCAGCCCTCGCCTTCAACTCTCAACGTCTGCATTGCTGAGAGCAGTTCATCTATCCCTTTTTCTTTCATGACGCGACCGATGAACAGAAACCGGAAATTCTGATTGTGCGGAAACGGCTACAGTGAATACTTCACTAAATTAACACCTGCTCCGTTCAGCAAACATGCCTGATTTTCCCTGATGATCTTTTCGTTCAAAAACAACTGGCGGTTAGCAGCATTTTCAAAGAAAATGACCTTTGCCTTCTTCAACGCAGCACAATATATTTTTATGATTATAGCACAGAAAACGCCATATTGTCAAGGGAAAGCCCGAGAATGTGATGTTCAAATCCAAGAATATGATGGCAAATAAAACTCGGATATCACTTGCTCTGCTCTCTACGCCTGAAAAAAGAGAGGAACGCAGTGACGAACTATTTCAGGCGTATAACTTTCCCAAAAAGATGCTTGCCGTTTTTTGTCGTGACTTTTTCGATCTTTTTAATGCCAGGTAAAATCTATTCATTCTTTCCCGGTTGACTTTTATTGGTAGGTTTTTCAAAAACTTAAAAATACAATTTATCCACACTGTGCTTGGTTCCTTCCTCAGGCACGTACTCCTCCTTACATCTGCATGTATTGAATTCTCATCATACGGGATCTGCCGCGATCTGGCGCGGGAAGTCCGAGTTATTGCCTCCTGATTTTTCGAACGATACTCATAATACAGTGACAGAGCGCAAATGAGATACGGGTCGGATATCTGGCAAAGAATATAGAACATCTCAGATTTTTTTCCCAATCCCGTTCCCCGAGGACAGGGTAATTCTTCTTTACGTAGGAACTGATCTCACGAATCTTTTCTCTGTTTTGTACCCATTCTTTTCTGACTGCCGGGTAACCATCCCGCCATACTTTTGCGGCAGCGGCCGCAGTATTCTTCCGTATCACTCGCTGGACCGATTCTGCCCAGTTTTCCGCTCCGATCCTCGACAGCTCCTCTATTTGATTATAGTATGCATCCCAATAATCGAGAAGAAATCGTACGGAATTCGTTCTCGAAATACTGTTTTCTCTTATTCTGTAATGGTACAGCAGGCGAGAAGAAAACGCGACGCTTTGCGCATTGTGAAGTAACCGGGTTGTCGTCGTTACGTCTTCATACACATCCCCTGATGGGAAGGAAACACCTCTGAACATGTCCCTGACGCACAGCTTATTCCATACTTCATAGCGAATTTTCCCAGCTACTAATCTTTTGACTGCGTCATCAGACGGTATTACCTCTTCTTCCAGTTCATATTTCGTGGATCCGGAAGATCGTTCACGTATGAGTCCGCATCCGGCAATCTCCGCGTCGGTTTCTTTCATTTTCTTCAGCAGGACTTCGAACATGTCCGGTTCGATCCAGTCGTCCGAATCAACAAAACCGATATACTGTCCCGTTGATTTCTCAAGGCCGAAATTCCGTGCGGCGGACACCCCCCCGTTCTCCGTATGGAAAACGTGAATGCGATCGTCTGTTTCTCCATACTCGTCGCAGATCTTGCCGCAGCGATCGGGAGATCCGTCGTCGATCAGCAGGATCTCAAGATTTTTATACGTCTGATTGACGATGCTGTCAAGGCACTGGCGAAGATACGGTTCCACTTTGTAGACCGGCACGATGATACTGATCGTTTCGTTTGTTTTCATGTTTTCCGGTTCATATAGGGAACGTATTACTTCCCATTTTGCTCATTCAAATACTCCATAAAGTTTTTTTTGTTTTCCCCGGCAGTCGTGGTCGGCCGTCCAAGGTCCGCGCGTGCGCCGAGGGAACACTTTACTTCGATCAAGCTCAACTCGTTCCGCTCCTTTGCCGCTTCGAGTTCCCGGTCAAGATCCCCGAAGTTGTCAACGCTGACCGTATACGGATATCCGCACGCCTTCGCCGCCCCGACGAGATCGATATTTCCGGCGACCGTGGGCATTCCGCCGACCGTTTCATGCGCGCCGTTGTTGATGACGACGTGGATCAGATTGGCGGGCTTATTTGCGCCGATCACCGCCAAGGAACCCATGTGCATAAGCACGGCGCCGTCCCCGTCGATGCACCAGATCTTTTTCTCCGGCTTTTGGAATGCGATGCCGAGCGCGATCGAGGAACTGTGCCCCATGGAACCCACCGTCAGAAAATCGTATTTGTGGCTTTGACCGTTTGCTTCGCGGATTTCAAACAGCTCTCTTGACGCCTTCCCGGTCGTACTGACGATCGGGTCTTCTCCGCTGACCTTCACGATATGACGGATGATCTCCTCGCGGTTCATGCGGTTTTCGTTCTTGTATTCGACCTTCGGCGCGTCCGTCAGCGCGCCTTTGCGGATGACGAACGCGACGTCCTTTCCGACAGACAAAAGCGCCCTGAACTCCTCCATTGCGGAGAGCACTTCCCCATCCGTCGTGTCTTTGCCGACCACGAACGGCTTGATATCCATATCCTCAAGCAGCTTCAGCGTGACCTCGCCCTGATAGATATGCTGGGGCTCGTCATGGACGCCCGGTTCTCCGCGCCATCCGATAATAAAAATTACGGGGATCGCGTAGACCTTGGCGTTCAGCAGGCTGGCTGCCGGATTGATGACGTTGCCCTCGCCGCTGTTCTGCATGTAAACCACGGGGACCTTCCCGGTCGCCAGATGGTATCCGGCGGCCAACGCGGTACAGTTCCCTTCGTTGGCAGCGATAACGTGATGCTTCGGATCGATACCGTACTCAGCCATCAAGTAATCGCACAGAGATTTCAACTGGCTGTCCGGAACGCCGGTATAAAAATCCGAACCGATGATTTTTATGAGAGTTTCGACTTTCATGCTTCGACCTCGTTCAGGATTCTATGATACAGGACGGCGATCGTGTCCGTGTCCAGCGCGATCGGATGATTCTTTAATCTGACCGGATTGACGGAGTTTTTCAGAACGCCGAATTGTTCGTCCGTGGCGGAGGGGACCTCAAGCGCGAGGTATTCGAAGACGGCGTTCAACTTTTCCGCCCCTTCCTCGGCATTTGCGCAGCCCATGGCCCGGCCGATCTCATCCAGCGTCCCACGAAGGTACTCTTTGCCGCGGGGATCGGAACACCGCCCGACGTTCTCGACCATCCAAGGATACAGAACACGGTCGCATAGGATCGCCGCATGACCGTGCGCCGCACGGAACAGGCTTGTGATCTTATAGCACATGGCGTGTCCCGCCGTAGTCTGCGTGACGTTGATGGCCTGTCCCGCCATATGCGCAGCGAAGAGCATGCCGGCGTTGCCTTCTTCCGTGTTGGCAAGATATCCGCCCATATTCTCCAGCACGCCTTCGATGGCCGCTCTGCTGAAACGTTTGCTCTCCTCCGTGCTGTTCACCGACCAGAAGGATTCGATCGCGTGACAGAGCGCATCGCACATCGTCGCCTTCTTCTGATACGGCGGCAGTGTTTTCAGCGCGCCCGGATCCATCATCACGGTTTCGGGTATGAAACTTTCGCTGGTGATGCTTTGTTTCGCATCGTTGTAATAAAGGACGGCGTATCTGGTGGCTTCGGAACCGGTCCCCGCCGTTGTAGGCATCACGAGAAACGGGATACGGTTCGGCACGCTCTCCGCCTTTAGCCAGGCACCGCCCGCGCCGTCCCCGGGAAGATCGGAATACAGCTTAACGCACTTGGCAACGTCCATCGCGGAACCGCCGCCAACAGCCATAATGGCACGGCACTTTTCCCGACGAAACACTCCCACGCCGCGAACCGCCGATTCATACAGCGGATTCGGCTGAAAATCGCTGAAAAAGGTGAGAGAGATATGATTCCGCGTGGCGATCTCGTTCAGCCTGCCGCTGAACACGGGCATGAAGCGGAGAGAATCATCGTGAACGACGAGCACCCCGCCTTCCCGGGCGGCGGCGATCATCCACTCCTCAAGTTCCCGATAGTTCTCTTTCGAAGTGATAATTTTCTGTTCCATGTCACTGACTTTCACTGATTCTCAACGAAAATGATCGTAACCGTTCGTTTATCGGCATAAAACGGCACGAACGATTTTTCATTTCCCGGCCGTTCTGTTCTCTGGATGATTCGATCGTTTTCTGCTCAGGATTCAGTTTTCCGCAGGAATCATCCGGATGATATCCTTGAACGGCATAAGCATCGCGTCGCATTCCTTGGCACGGTGATTCTGAAGGATCATTTCGGCGGCCTTCTGCATGGCGGGCACTTCCGCCCGCATGAGCTGATTGGCGTAAATGATGACGTTCGCGCCGCATTCCTTCCACTCTTCTTCCTTCACCGTGTTGAACGACGTGGGCACGAGAACGATGGGCGTGGTCTTGTCCTTCTCGCGGAACTTCGCGATAAACTCTAAGATCTCGGATGGATCCTTCTTCCGGCTGTGGATCATGATCGCGTCCGCGCCGGCTTCGACAAACGCAAATGCGCGCGTCAGCGCGTCCTCCATGCCCCGCTCAAGGATCAGGCTTTCAATGCGTGCGCAGATCATGAATTCTTTGGTTCGCTGCGCCTTCTTGCCGGCATGGATCTTCGCGCTGAAATTCTCGATGCTGTCCTGCGTCTGCTCGACCTCCGTACCGAAGAGACTGTTCTTCTTCAGCCCGGTCTTGTCCTCGATGATGACCATGCTGACGCCGAGCCGCTCGAGAGAACGCACCGTATAAACGAAATGTTCGGTCTTTCCGCCGGTATCCCCGTCGAAGATGATGGGCTTCGTTGTGACCTCGGTGATATCCTCGATGGTGCGGAACCGGGACGTCATGTCCACGAGTTCGATGTCGGGCTTGCCCTTGGCTGTCGAGTCGCAGAGAGAAGAGATCCACATGGCGTCGAACTGGTGCGCGCCGCCGTCCTGATACACGACGGTCTTCTCGACGATGAGTCCGGTCAGTCCGTCGTGCGCCTCCATTGCCGTAATGAGTCCCTTGGCGTCCAGCATCCTCCTCAGCCGACCGCGGCGGATGTCCGGCATCGCGAGGTCCGCTCGCGTGCGCGCGTCGATCTCGGCATATTTGGTATCCGATGAATACGGATACTCCACCAGCTTACCGCCGTAGGTCGCCAGGATCTCAGTCACCTCGTCACGGATGGGTCTCTGGAAACCGGTCGCCCAATCGTCGCCGTGGACGACGATAGAAGGTCTGTATTTCTCGAGGTTCGCCCTATAACTCAGCGTGTCCTGATCCACGACCTTATACACGCCGGCAATATTCTCGAACATCAGCCGACGCTCGGACGCCGGGACCAGCGGCATGCGCTTGTAGGACGCGACCGCTTCATCGGACAGCACGCCGATGATGAGCCTCCCGAGCTTCTGCGCCTTTTTGATGATGGAAATGTGTCCCCCGTGGATGATATCCGTCGCGAAGCACATATAGACGATGCGGGATTCGATCTCCTTCAGCTTCGCGGATACGACCGCCAGGTCCTCCGGATTGTCGATCTCGGAGCACAGAAGATTCCCCACGTCGAGCGCGTGGATCCCCGCCGCGCCGTCAAGTTCGTTCAGCGCGTTTTCGGCGTAGACCTTGGTCTTCCCGGACTCGCAGAACTCAACGATCTTATCGAGCCACACGCGCCAGTCGTCCTTCAGCAGCTTGTACAGCGCCTGCGCTTCCATCGCGTCGGTGAAAAACTCCACCCCGACCTTCACGACCATGCCGTCTTTTACAACAGCTTTGAAATCCTTCTCGGGCAAAGGGAGCGTGGAAGACACGGTCATGCAGGAAACGGGAGAAGCAAGCACGCGGTCAAAAACCTCGTTCTCGAATACAAGATCGCCGTGCATGAGGACGATGTCGTCGTCCAAATACTCTCTCGCGCAGTAAATGCTGTAGATGTAGTTCGTTTTGTCGTAGATCGGGTTCTTCACGAAGGTAAAGTGCAGCGGCAGACACAGGCTCCGGCAGTAATTCACCAATACCCCGTCGTAGTACCCCGTGGTGATCACCACTTCTTCGATCCCGGCTTCAACGATCTGCTGCAGCTGCCGGGACAGGATCGTCTCCTGTGCGCTTATCTCCGTCATGCATTTCGGGTGTTCTGAGGTGAGGACGCCCATACGGGATCCAAGACCGGAGTTCAGGATCAGTGCTTTCATTTTTTTATTTCCTCCAAATATATTCTTATGGCAACACCGCACAAATGACTTATGGAAGCGTCGGCATAACCGCCAACTGTCATAGTCCGAATTCTTGTGCAAGAGCCTCCTTTTTCTGCTGTTTACGGATGCCGATCCGGACCGTCGGGCAGAGCCGGTCGGCAAACATTAGATTCGCAAGCGCAACCGTCAGATTCAGTTTCTGCAGAAATAATGCCGATATTACACCGACTACATTATATCACGTTCCTTAAAAAAAAGCAATAAAAATCGGAGTGTAGTGATACAATAGATGTGAGACCGAGGAAAGGGAACGAAGGTATAGAAAAAGTGATTGAGATCTGATAGAATAGAATATCCCAATCCAAAACTGTCAGAAAGGACTCAATCAATTCATGAGATATTATAAAATTCATGAAATATTATAACACATAGAAGCGGTATTGTCCTCATGAATCAGCAGAAAAAAAATCACAAAGTATAAAAATTCACAAAGAAAAAGTGTATAGAGATAAGGAAGACGTACCGTTCATATCTATGCGCACTCTCCTCACTAACTGCACCGGATATAAGAATCACACTATGCTTTCGTAAACATTTTGAAAGAATGACTATTGTATATGTCGTTAAAATGCGTTAGAATTAATAACAGCGGCTAAATATAAATATAAGGAGAAATAGACCATGCTGCCGTTTTTTATAGCGCTGAATTCCCTGGACCCGGAAGAACGAGATGAAATTGGAAGAATATATGAAATGACATATAGAACTCTTCCGTCATTACTGTCACAGTACTTAAACATCTCGTATGAACAGAAACCAGAGCTTGTGGATGATCTAACGCAAGATGTCTATCTTAAGGTCATCCAATACAAGGAAAGATTCATTGGTCAGTCCGAGCAAGTGATCTTCGGAAATCTCACGATGATGGCCAAAAATGTCTGCTACAATTATCTGAAGCACAACGGTCTAATTCAATTCAGCTCTCTTGATGAATTCAGTGAGAACGACGAGGGAGAACCCAACGAACTCAATATTACGGATGATATCGACATCTTAGGCGACTTGATCCATACGGAAATCATTGAAAAGATAGTTGTCGCCATCGATAACCTCGGTTCTCCCGTCAGAGATCTTCTTGTAGATCGGTTTTATTCTGAAATGCCATATGCGGAGATCGCAAAGAAATATAATGTGAAGATCGGGTCGGTCAGTACGCTGATCGGACGGAACCTTGAAAAAATGAGAAAGGAACTGGAAAGCTATGTCGAAAATAATAACGGATAATGAACTTGATATTGTCATGCGGCTCGCCACGCGGCAGCTTGTGAAAAAGGAGATTGAACGTTTGCAGAACGCGGACACCAGTAAAATACCGGATCCACCCACATTCGACAAGAAAGTCCGCGCCGCGATCCGGCGGGAAGTAAAAAAGGAAAAATGAAAAAGGTCTGGAAACCTGTCGGACGGATTGCAAAAGCCGCGGGGATCGTGATCGTCATCGGGATCGTCGCTATGTTTACCATGGCTATGGCGATTCGACCGCTGCGCACCGGCTTTTGGAATGCGATAGTCGAGTGGTATGAGAATTATGTTTTCGTCTCACTGCCCGATGCGGCTGATCTTCCTCAAGAAATTGAAGAGATAAAATTTCCTTCTAATATCCCAGAAGGGTGGACTATTACCGTAGATTCAAAAAGACGGAATTCCGTGTCCAGTATTCTGTCTGGTTTAAATGATGAATTGATTTTTTTAGATCAAATGGTTATAGGTCCCTATGATGATACATGGCTAGACCGTACAGAAACAATGATATCGGAGATAATGCTGAGTGGAGAATACAAAGCACAACTGGCAGAGTATTCAGATGGGAGTATTATATTAATTTGGAAAAAGTCTTATGTTTATTACCTTTCCTCTTTTAACTGTTCTTTAGATCTTGTCAAACAGATAGCTGAAAGCATTGATTAAGATTCAACAAGCCAATTTATGAACAATATATGAAATAATTCCAGATATTTTTGGAATTATTTCTTTTACTTGCATTTTTCTGGCATTTCGATTGTATTTATAGGTGGAGGGGATAAACCTCAGTTATAAAAAAAGGAGCGTCTATCATGAAAAAAGTCATTGTCTCGATTCTCGTCCTCAGCATGTGCCTCAGTATTTGCTGCCAGGTATTTGCCTCTGCACCGAGCAAATCCCCCATGTGGCTCAACATCTTTAACCTCACCACTGGGCTTAGTTTTATTGGAACGGACGGTGAGGCATCCGGGCATTGTACTGGAAAAAGCGGGACAACTTCTATTGTGGGAACTCTAACCGTCTACAAACAATCCGGGAGCAGTTGGATTTATATTGATAGCGTCTCGGGATCCACTACAACGCAACGACTCAACCTTTATTTGGATTTTGAGGGTGTAACCGGGGAATACTACAAGGCGGTATTTGAAGTTGTCGTAACCCGCAATGGGATCGACGAACCGGAAACAAAAACAAGTTATAGAACATGTTAATAAGAAGTTAGCAAGTATTATATTTACAAATTATTACAAAAAGATAGGCAATTCATCTTCTGAACGATTTTCTCCTTTCCCCGATTTCTCCGCCTGAACAGGGCGGAGAAATCGGAGGATTATAATCATAAATATAACAAGACTGTATTGTGAAGAAAAGCATCTATGTATACCGCACACTACCCTGTCCATAGTTTTATTTCAATTGTTCTTCTTCTAAGCGCCAACACCGAGAGCGGGTTCGGCGCTTTTCATTTCTCCGAAAACAAACGTCAGAAAATGAATACCCTTGAAGAGGTCGCAGGTGTTCGGTAATGAATACTTATGTCTATGGCATCATTCATGAAACTTATTGTTACGATAGCATTGAACGCGTTTCCTACGGAATCGTTTGCTACGAAAACGCACAAATTGATGGCATCGTCTCAGTGGCCGCAACTATCCACGACATAACTTCTGACTATGATTCCTTGAATCGGCTTGTTGAGTTATGCAACAGGCTTTCTCTGTCTCCCCTTCATCTTCACGACGTGGTTGAAGATTACCTCTCTGCTGATTGAGTTTATTGTAATAGCAACTGTATTCTTGCATTAATCAATTGAAGAAAGGACCAGCAATACAGTCTCAAATCAATTGAAGAAAGGACCAGCAATACAGTCTCTTGTTTCCTCCCGCAGCAACGTGCGGGAGGTTTTTATTATGCGTGCAGGTAACAAATCGTAAATAAGAAAGCATCTTTCGGCGTCAATCATGCGAGCATTTCCGCCGGCATTCGTCATAGGCGCTTTTTTGCGGCATATCGGTATAAATCCTCTCAATTGACAGATACTATCTTCGCGCCGTCTCAGGCGGCCTATCCGATCAATACCGCAAAAGGAGATATATATGAAAGCTACAGGCATTGTCAGACGCATCGACGATCTCGGACGCGTCGTCATCCCCAAGGAGATCCGCCGCACGATGCGTATCCGTGAGGGCGACCCGCTGGAGATCTTCACGGACCGGGAGGGCGAGGTCATCTTCAAAAAATACTCCCCCATCGGGGAGATGTCGGCGTTCGCGGCACAGTACGCGGAAACGCTGCACAAGACCTGCGGGATGGCGGTCGTCATCTGCGACCGCGACGCCGTGATCGCCGCGGCGGGGATCCCGAAGAAGGAATACAATGACAGAAAGCTCTCCCCCGCGCTCGAGCACGTCATGGAAAGCCGCACGCTGTACACGGCGCAGGGGCAGGACGAAGTACCCGTCATTGAGGGGAACGCCTATCTTGTCCGCTGCGCGATGCCGATCATCACGGAAGGCGACGTCACCGGATGCGTCGCTTCCGTGTATAACCGCGACGCCGACGGCGCGCAGACGATGAACGGCGATCTGGAAACGAAGCTCATCCAGACGGCAGCCGGCTTCCTCGGCCGTCAGCTCGAGGCATGACGCCCAAGCGGTCCCGCGTACACGCGGGGCCGTTATTTCTTTGGAGCACGGTTGACCCGCCGTCCTTTCTGTGATATAATTACATAAACTAAATCACCGTGCAGGGAGGAGACCTATCCATGAAAACATTCACGACGACCCGCTGGGGAGAGTTCGCCGCGGACGCCTTCGTCGGCAACGGCTTCATCGGCTTCCGCTTCGCCAAGGATCCGTTTGAAAACGTAGTCGGCGCGAACCTCGCCTTCACCACGCACAGAAACGACTACTGTCATCATGACTGTCAAGGCGTTGCCGCCATGCCCGCGCCGTGCTACAGCTTCCGGCTGAACGGACTCTCCGTCAAGCCGGAAACGCGCTCCCAGTCGTACGATTTCTCAAACGGCGAGTTTACGACGGACGCGGTGCTGTCCGTCGGCGGACGGACGGTGGACGTGAAGTACGTCGTGTACTGCTCCCGCACGTCGCCGACGCTGCTCGTGTCGCATCTGATCTTCACGGGCGACGCGTCGGACAGGGTCTCTTTCGAGCTGACCTACAACGTGCGCGAATTCCACCGCAATACGCTGGGAACGTTTAAGGATCTGCCCGGACAGCGGCTCCAGTATTCGAGCGACGGCACCACCTCGCTTGGGATCGCTTTCCGGATCAGCGGTGCCGGAAAGACGGAGGACCCGGTAGGACTCGGCGCACACGTCGAGGTGTACGCGTCGCCGGAAGGGGCGGAGGTGTGCGTCCTATCTTCCTACGTGCCGAGCGTGATGAATTTCGAGCCGCATAAGCAGGCGGTCCGCATCCTGAAGCTCACGGCATGGAACGGCGTGGAATTCCTGCGCGAACAGAATCGGGAGGCGTGGCGAAAACTTTGGGAGAGCCGCATCACCGTCGAGGGCGCGGACGAGGAATGGCAGAACGTGATCGACGCGTCGTACTTCTACCTGATGTCCGCCGTGTCGGAGTTCGCCACGAACTCTGTCAGTCCTTACGGTGTGAGCAGCCCGGACGGGTACGGCGGGCACGTCTTCTGGGACAACGAGAGCTTCATCTTCATGACGCCGCTCTTCTGCTACCCCGAAGCGGCGCGCGCGCTGCTCGACTATCGCTTCCGGCGCATTCCCGCCGCCGCGAACAACGCCAAAACGTACGGCTACCGCGGTATCCTCTTCCCCTGGCAGAGCGGCGCGACGGGCGACGAGGTCACGGGGACGTCGGCGAACGGACACGCGGCGCATCACGTGAATCTGGACGTCGCCCTCGCCTTTGACGCCTACGTCCGCGTCACGGGCGACTGGGACTATGCCAGAGAATACGCATGGCCCATACTGCGCGGCGTCGCCGAATGGATCGAGAGCCGCGTGGTGAAAACGGCGCGCGGGTACGAGATCCTGCACATCACCGGGATCAGCGAGGGGCACGACAACGTGAACAACGACTCCTACACGAATCTGATGTCCCAAAAGATCCTGCGCACCGCCGCCGCGTATTCCGAGCGGTTCGGGCTCGGACGGCGGGAGAAGTGGCTCCGGATCGCGGATCGGATGTACGTGCCGCGCTGGGACAACGGGATCCTGCTCCAGTTCGAGGGCATGCGCGACGATCCGGTCGCGTACCCGACGAACATGATGGTCTATTTCCCCTACGGCTATGAGGACGAGAACAGGACGGTGACGCTGCGGTACTATATCGAGCACAACATGCTGTGGTACTGCAACTTCCCCATGCTTTCCGGCTTTATGGGCGTCTATCCGGCGTGGACGGGGGATCGGGAGAACGCCCAGAAGTTCTTCAGTTACGCCAACAAGATGTTCTACAACAACCCCTTCTACGCGCCGACGGAGCGGACCGTCGAGGACCCGGTGAACCTCGACTTCAGCGTGACGACCTGCTTCATCACGGCGCGCGGGAGCATGCTCGCCGGGCTCATCATGGGTCTGACGAAGATGTGCCCCTGGAAGGGCACGGCGGACGGTCCGATCGAGGAGTGGTTCGGCGAGAACATCGTGCTGCCCGAAGGCTGGAAAAAGCTGACGATCGGCAAGATCTACATCCGCGGCAAGGCGTACCGCCTCACGGCGGAGGACGGCGCGCCCCGCGCGGTATTGGAAGAACTGCCCGAGGAATAAAGGGCTTGCAAAACAGCGACGGACCCTGCATGCGGACGTGCGTCCGCATGCAGGGTCCGTTTTATCCGTGCCGGGCTATCACTCAGAAATCGGGATATCCCGGATCCCTTCGGCGGGCAGATCAAAGCGTGATCCGGTATTCGTTCTCCCCGCCCTTATGCAGTCCGAAGTCGGCCGTTCCGCCCGCGCATTCGAGCCGGTATTCCCCGAAGAAGCCGGAGAACGTGAGCTGTCCGTCGTCTCCGTCCGTCTCCGTCCGTCTCCGTCCGTCTCCGTCCGTCTCCGCCGTCTCCTCGGTGTGCCACACTTCACGGATCAGCCTTCGCAGCGCGAGCGCGGAACGTTTCGGGGTGAGATCGTGCCGGAACAGCCCGCCCCGGCAGTTGTTTTCGTTCCAGTACTCCGTCGGATCCGCGCTGACGTACGCATAGCCGTCGATCTGATTCCAGTATACGACGGAATCGACCGCCGGATGCGAAAACCACACCGAGTACAGTCCCTCGAGCAGCACCGCCTGCAATTCTTCGTCCTCCTCCGTTTCACAAAACGTGGGGACCGTCACTTCGGTCAGCTCGAGCGGCAGGCCGAACTCCGCCATCAGATCGAGCATTTTATAATGGTCGAGCGGGTCGACCAGCTTCGGGCGGGACACTTCTTCCTCGTACTGCTCCGCCGTCCTCGCTTTGACGCCGGTGAAAATATGGTGCTGCAGGCCGATCTTGTCGATCGGAGTACCGTTCAACAGGCATTTCTCTATTTGCATGAAGTAGGCGGCGCGGTAATCCTGCCGGACAAGCGAGGGCAGCGGATCGTATTCGTTGATGACGAGCGTTTCCGCGACATATATTTGCGCGCGAGCGAGAACGCCCATTCTACGACGTCCCGCTTGTCCATGACGACCGAGTCGGTCTTCCAGCCGGATTCGCAGAGCGTTTCGTTTATGACCTCGAACTCTCTCAGCCTCCCCGCGTAGCGCGCGGCGATCTCCCGGATCCGTTTCTCGTATGCCTCTTCCATCGCCCCGCAGTCATCCTTCGGCAGCCAGTCCGGGATGCACTTCTCGTATACGAGGCAGTGGAGCTTCGCCTCGATCCCGTTTTGTTCACAGTATGCGAGGCAGAGGTCCGGCGCCGGGCGGCGGTAGATCCGCGGCGAGTCTTTTCCAAAGCGCGGTTTTCCCCGCTGGGGCTCCAGCGTGTCCCAGTAAAACGGGACGGTGGCGAGGTTGAAATACTCCTTGAATAGGGCGCGGTACGCCCGGTCGTCTTCTTCCCTCTCGAAGCCGTCCAGCATGAAAAGGTGCGCGCCGAACTTGAAATCGTGCGTTTTCTGGCACACCGTGACGCGGCGGTGCGCGAGCGGCGCGCCGTCCGGACCGGATAACCGTATCCGACACGTGCCCTTGCGGTACCGCTCGATGCCGTCCTTGACCCTCGCCCGCACAGCGTCCCTGTTTTCTTCAAAGTCCTTGAGCCAGAGCGTTTTTTTCTTCTGCCGTCAGCATGGCCTTTTCTCCATAACACGTTCGCCGAACTATATGACCTTCCCGCGAAGGAGAAAGCGGTCACACGGTCAGATCGTTCGGATTCATCGCTTCGTTCTCGTTCTCCCCGGAATCGAGCGTCCCGCCTCCGCACAGCCGCTCGAGCTGCGCGGGCATGAGCGCCTGCGCGGGCGAAAAATCGTCGCCCGCCGCGTAGGACAGGATCCGGTTTTTCAGCCAGACCGCGCCGGGATCGTCGTCCCGCAGGTGCAGCGTGCAGACGAGGAGTTTCCCTCGTCCGACGCGGAACTCGAACAGCATCGCCTCGCGGCGGGCGTTCTTGTAGGAGGAGGCGACATCGATGATGGGCCGGTGCGGGAATCCCGTCACGTCGAGCACGGCGGAGCGGCTTCCTTCGAGCATCCGCGCGCATTGGAGCCCGCAGTACCCGTCGTGGGGGAAGTCCTCCGTCAGCGGATGATCGGCGATCACGGTGGCAAGATGCCCGTTCGTCCGTCCGGCGAGGGCGATCTGCCACGAGACCGACGAAGCTTCGAAGGGACCGGTGCCGAACAAAAGCACGCGCCTTCCTTCCCCGAGAAGCTTCACGAGTTCTTCCCTTTCGAAGTCGTCTGAAACCGCCACGCCTTTCTTGCGAAGCTGTGCGGCGGAAGGAGCGGCGGACTTCGGGAACACGTACAGGCTCCATTCGTTCTCGCAGTCGACGTCGCCGCCGGACAGCGAGACGTGCAGCGTCAGCTTCATCGGCTTCTCCGCCGCCGGCGTCCGGAACGCGATCTCATAGAGCTCCGTGAGCGCGCCGTCCGGAACGGCGCCGACGCGCGCCTCCTTCCGGTACCATACCTTTCCCCCGCCGGAGATCCGGATCTGCAGAAGCGCCCGCGGGATCTCAGTACCGAAGTTGGAGACGAGCACCGGGATGCGGACCGGAACGCCGGTCCCGAGGTTCACGCAGGACGGCAGGTCCGCGAGCAGCACCGCGGGTCCGTTGTACCGGCGCACGTTTTGTACCGTCTCGCCCGGCTTCAGCTCATAGAACTCGTTCATCATCCCCACGCAGTATCCGAAGGTATGCCCGTGGGTGTCGATCTCGCCGAGGAAATCGTACCCGGAGAAAGTCTCGCACCGCCGCACCGTCTCAAAGCAGTGCTTGCGCAAAATCTGCTGCCACGCGGAGGAATTCCGGTAATACAGGTTCGCCCGGTCGATGAGCCCCTTGTCCGTGAGATGCCGCCGGACGGAAGACATGAACTCCGTGTCGCCCATGCGGGTCCCCTTGTAGCGTTCTTCCAGCGACAGATCGATATACGTGCCGTGTATGCCGATCTCGTGGGAAAACAGCGGCTTATCATAGACGCGGTTGCGCTCGTCGATCACCTCGTGCGTCCCCGTCGCGGAGTCGTAGCTCGTCAGGCCGAGGGAGTAGCTGTTGTACACGTCCGAGAAGCGCCCGATCTCGCCGAGCCGCCGCGGATTGTGCCGAAACGGCGTATCGATATACTCCTCGTCGACGAAACAGTATTCGATCCCGCGCATGGCGGACATGGGAGAGAAGAGAGAATCCGTCTCCCCGTGCACGAGCGCCGCGCAGGCGCGCAGATGTTCCAGGTACTCCTCGTCGATCTGCATTTCGTTGCCGGTGGAATACAGATTCACTGCGGGGTGACGGCGGCAGAAGGGGACGATCTCCTTCCATTCGGCAAACGACGTGTTGTTGGGCGTCTCCACCTCCATCACGATGCCGAGTTCGTCCGCCGCCTCCATGTATTCGACGGGCGGCACGTACGTGTGGAAGCGGATGGCGTTGAAGCCGAGCTCTTTCTGCTTGCGGATCACCGCGCGGTAATGGTTTTTCTCGCGTATCGGGTGGACGGTAAAAGGATAATAGCAGTGCTCGCAGGTCCCGCGGAAATAGAACGGCTTCCCGTTCAGAAAGAGGGATCTTCCCCGGACCGTCAGCCGCCGGATCCCGAACCGCGCCGTCAGCGTCTGCCGATCCGTGGACACCGCCGCCGTATAAAGTTTCGGCGACTCCGGCGACCAGAGAGCCAGTCCGTCGGCGTCGAGCGCCGCCTCGCTCTTCCCCGCCGGGATCTCCGCCGTCCGCACGCACTTTTCCCCGTCGAGGATGCGGACCGTCTTCTCCCGATCCGCCGCGCCGGTCACGTGTACCGTAAAGGTACGGCAGTCCTCCGACGTGGTGACCCACACGTCCCGCATGCCGTCCGGGTATACTCTCAGCTCGACGTCCCCGTAAATCCCGCCCGTGCATTCGTTGCCCATTCGGGAGGTCATGCCGACGACGGGACGTCCCATGTATCCCGCCAGCCGATGATTGGAGACGGCCAGCGTGACGCGGTTCTCTCCGGCGGTAAGAACGCCCGCCGGCACGGGGAAGGAAAACGGCGCCGAGTATCCTTCGTGCCGTCCGAGATACCGCCCGTTGATCCAGGCGGAAACGGCGTTCTGCACGCCCCCGAACGAAAGCTCGGCCTCGCCGCGCGGCGCCTCGCTCAGAACGAGCGTTTTCTGACAGGCAAAACATCCGAGGGGGTTCGGGAGCGTCAGATCGGGCACATATCCGGCCTGCGGGTACCGCTGCAGCGTATAGAGCGGATTCCACCGCAGCTTCGTGTGGAGCGCGGTCGTGCGGAAGAGATCGGTCATGTCCTCCCAGTACCCCGGCAGCGGGCAGGGCGTCGCCGAGCCGGAGGACGGATGGACGGCGGGTTCCTCCTTGTCAAGATACGGCTGCTCGGACAGCCAGTCGACGGTCCAGATCCCGTTCAAAGACGTTGTTTTCATGACGGTTCCTCCGATTTTTCATCAGAATGTGTATGGGATTTTCTTTTGATATCGATCGCTTCGGCGTCCTGGAATACGGTGGCGAAAGGCTCGATGTCGGAGCCGTCCGTCAAGGCGTAATGCACGTCCACCCCGGCGATCTCGCCGCCGACGGTGAGCTCGTTCCCCTCTCCCCCGTACTCGCCGATATAGTTGTAGTTCGCGTCGTAGTGCTTCAGGGTGACCCCTCCGGCGTAGATCAGGTAATCCCCGGCGTCAGCCGAGAAGCCGCCGAATTTCAGGAGCGGATAGAATCCGCCCCAGCCGGGGTGGAACGCCAGATACGTGAGTTTCCCTTTGCAGCGGCGCTGTCCGACACGGATCCGGATCTTCAACACGTCTCTCGGCACGGCGTGATCGATCACGAGCAGCTCGGCGTGATCCGCCGGGGCATACGGCGTCATCTGTTTATAGCCGAAATCGTACGTCTGCAGGCGCAGTCTGTGCAGCCTCCATCCCCCGTCCGTCTCCTCGAGATGCCAGTTCGCGTTTTCGTCCTTCATCCTCTCGCGGAGTTCTCCCGGGATCTCTCCGTGGAAGCGCATATCCTCCCAGATACGCACGAGATCCAGGATCCGGTCCCGCAGTCCGTACTGTTTGAGCACCGACGCGGCGACGTCGAAGCCCATGCCGGCGTCGTTCGCCACGGTCTCCGCCAGCGTGAACTCGAAATTCTCCGGATGCGTCGTCTCGAACTTGTCCGACGCGAGGCGGATCGTGAACTGTCCGAGCATACGGTTCATGAAGTTGTCGTTGAAATACTTCTGGTTGTACTGACGGTAGAGGAACATTCCGCCGCGCTTCTGCCAGTCGTAATACGGCTCGCCCCAGTTGAAATAGGAATGCGCGTGCCAGCGGTAGTGCGAGGAGATGCTCGCGTCGCAGAGCAGCTCGTTCCCGGCGATCGCGAATACCCTCCGGACGTATTCCGAGCAGGCGTATTCGCCGCGTCCGGTATACGTGCATCCCTCCAAGCCGTCGAAGGACATCCGCCGGATCCCCGTTTTCTTTATCAGTTCTCCGATGCGGTCCGCCATCTCCGCCTGCACGGTGAGATCGGGAAAGAGCGTCTTGTAGGAATGATCATGCAGGCGGTACACCTTCGTACCGGCGTCGTGCGGCGAAACTGCCGTGCCGAAAGCGCCGCGGACGAGATCGCCGAGCATCCAGCCGTGCTCCGCTTCCTCGCATTTTCCGAATCGGATCAGTTCTTTTTCGATGCGGAGCACGTTCAGATGCGTCCTCGTCCCGTAGTTTTTCTTCTCCTTAACGAGAAGAGACGTTCCGTCACCGTCCAGATCCGCCGCGAGCTCGGTCGTGTCCATCACGAGCAGATGCTCGCTCGGAACGGGAGAAACGTACGGATCGCAGGTGTGGATGAAATTGCTCAGCGTATGGAAGCCGCAGGACAGGCCCTTCTCCGCCGCCAGATCGACGGCGCGCTTCAGCCCTTCGTCGCCGCCCGGATACCTGTCCTCGTCGATCTCGAAATGTCCCCAGCTTTTGAACGGCGTCCAGCTGTAAAAACAGCGCAGGCCGGCGCGCTTGACGAGATCGAGCATCTCCTCACGGGAATAAGAGTCCGAGTCCTCCGAGATCATCATGTATGACTCGGACGCCCGCGGCGAGATCTTCGCCCAGACGCCGTCGATCGTCGGATGCGGGAGCCCCTCGGCGAGCTCCATTTCTCCGATGATGGGGAGCAGTTCGGTCTTCTCACACGCGATCAGCGCGACGGAGGCGCCGCGGATAAACGCGTCCTCTCCCGGCACCGCGCACGCTTCATAGCGATCCCCGGCGCCGTGGAACGCCGGCTTCGACATATCCTGCGCGAAGCACTGGAGCACGACGCCTCCCTCCACCGGCACCGCGGCGCTGCCGGTGAAGCTGTCGCGTCCGAACGCGGGAAGCCGGTCTTTCCCGAAATACGGGTGCAGCTTCGCGTATCTCGCCGCGAAGCCGCCGACCGTCTTTGGATTGAGCGACTGGATACACACGGTGTCTTCCCCGTTCCACGCGGCGCCGATGAGCCCGCCGTACTCCGTCATCTCCGTGAAGTACGGACCGAACAGGAGCACGTCCGTCCCGTCCGGCACTTCGGCAGCCGTCAGTTTCAGGTAGCCTTCCTTCTCCTCGGCGCGCACGACCGCGCGTCCGGCGTCAAATCGGACGGTGACGACGCCGTCCGAGACGGATGCTTCGACCGGTTCCCGGAGGCGTCCGTCGAGGATCAGCCGGAGGATCGGCTGCTTATTGATCTGCGCTCTCCCGGGAGAGTGCAGCGTCAGCCGCCCCGCGGCGTCGACCGACCATTCGTATCGTCTCATTTTCTGACCTCTCTATTGATTGATGCGGGAACGCACCGTTTTTTGTTTTCGCCTTCAATAAATCATGAGATCCGCCCTTTCGGCGATCTTCTGCAGGTACTCCTCGGGAGAGAGCGGCAGCGGGATCCCCGCGCGCCGTATCAGTCGTACAGCTTTTTGATCTCCTTTTGCGCCTCCGGATACAGATCGGCGTTGTGGATCTGCTCGAGCCCGAAGCTCCCGTCGCCCCGGAACGTGTAGCGGGTGTATCCTTGTATCATATCGTCCGAGAGTTTTTTCGTGTACAGATTGTAGCTCGAATAACCGGAGGGGACGTTGTACGAGAAGACCACGCCGCGCCAGCTCAGAACGAAATCGTTGATGTGGTCGTGACCGCAGACGACGAGATCCGTCGAGCCCTCCTCCCGTATGGCATCGAAGAAGCCGCTGTTATGACCGGAACAGCAGACACCCTCGCGCCGCTGCCCCATGAGCACGCAGTCTCCGTTTTCGTTCGGTACATTGTATACGGGAACGTTCGCCGGCGAGACCTCCGTCTCCCCCGTCAGTTCCTCATACGCCGTTTTGTATTCCGGGAGCGGGATATGTACGAATACCGTCGACGGAACGGTACGTCCCTCAGCATAGAGACGTCCGATCGTGGACACGGTCTCCCGGTACCAGGCGATCTGGCTCTCTTTTACGTAATCGTCGTCCCTGCCGCCGCCCGCCTCGATCTCGGCGGCGTTTTTTTCAAGTTCCTCCCCGCTCATTTCATCCCCGCCGTCGAGGAAAATGAGCGACCGCGTGATATTCCCCTCCGCATTTGCGAGATTGACGACGTGATTCCCGTACCCCCACACCGCTTCTCCGTCCGATGTGTGCTTCACGTCGGCTTCGATCAGGCAGTGCGGATAGGACGCGAAGAGGCTGACCATCCTTTCCCGCGAGATGCTCCACGCGTTGTCTCCCTCGTGGTTGCCGAGGACGCAGGTCCAGTACACGCCGAGCTCTTCCATGATCCGGCAGAACTGCCGCGCGCGCCGTCCGTTGAAGCTCGAGGTGATATTGTCCCCGACGAACACGACGAGATCCGGCTTTTCCCTCACGATGTTCCGGATGACGTATTCGATCGTGACGTCGCCCTTCTCCTTGTTGTGGTCGAGGTGCGTGTCCGTGAACCCGATCACCTTGAAATCGCCGTCGAGCGCGTTCCCGTCCGCGTCCTTCTTGACGAGCGTCGTATACCCGTCCCGCCTCTCTGCGAATACGTTGTACTCCGGATCCTTCACGATCAGCGAACGGTCGACGGTATAGGTGACGGGCAGCACCGCCGCGGCGACCGCTCCGGCCGCGAGCAAAACGCCGAGGAGGATGAGCAAAATCGTTTTTCCCGTCTTCTTTCTGTTTTTCATCGTCTTCCCCTTTCTCCCGCATGCGGAAAACATCACACGGTCTCTCCGATCACGTCCCGCGGCCGCCGGAAATCCGGCGAGAATTCCCGTCCCCCGACCGTGAAGGCGCCGCCGTATGCGAGGCGGCAGTCATACAGACCGTAGGAAACGGTCCCGTCCTTTTCCGACACCGCGAGCCGTCTTTTCGCCGCCTTTTCCCGAAATTCCGCGAAGTCCGTTCGGTCGTCGACCTCAAAGACGTAATAATGCAGCCCTTTCGCCCGGTTTATGAGATCGTATTCCCCGGCGAAATATCCCGCGGGCACCTTGCCGTCTCCGAACATGGCGCGGTCCCTCGCGGCGCTTTCCTCCGCCGGGACGAACGAGACGCCGGGATTCGTCCGCACGCAGACGTTCACGCGCCCCGCTCTGCCGAACAGGATCCCTTCGTCCGTCCGGCTGAGATCCGTCTCGTCGAACAGACCGACGGGAAAGAAGAGATGCGTGTACCTGCACTCCTTCTTTACGCGGCGCAATTCGAAAATGCAGAGAGCGAGGTTTCTGTACGCCGCCGCCCGCGGCGCGCGCGCGCTCCCGACCCAGTAGCCCGGGAAGCCGGTCTTTTCCGGTCCGGCGTACGGCTCGGTCGCAAATAAGCTGATTTTGTAGGAAAGATTCACCGCGAGGCTGTTCTGCTGGAAAAGCACCTGACCGACGCGGTAGTCGAACGCCGCCGATACCGAATAATCCCGGCAGGCGTACGTATAGACCCTGCCCTTTTCCATCGCCGCCCCGTCGAAGCCCGAGGGGATCATCCTCTTTAAGATCCTGAGCAGACCCGTCCGGTAAAAGAACGGATGGGCAAACGGCTTCAATGCCTTCAGCATGCCGTTCTCACAAAGTCCCGTTTCTCTCAGGTACCGCATGCTGCGGCAGATCACCCGCCAATCCGAGATCGCTCCCGCCTTGAACGCATACCGCACGCTGCGCGGACTGTACGCGGCGAGACCTTCCCGCCCGTACTCGGCGATATCCACGCCCTGCATGAGCGCGATCTCCCGCCCGTCCGTGTCGGGCAGTCCGATCCATGCCTCGGGGATCGCAAAGAACGGCGTGCCGTCCGCCAGCCTCGCCCGGAGCAAAAGGATCATGCAGCCCTCCTTCTCCTTGAAGCGCCGCACGTCCTCCCCCCGCATCGCCATCGTCTGCGGCTCGACGTAACTGCCGATATCCGAGGAAGTCTTGTTGTCCGCGTAGGCGCGGGCGCAGGCGGGGCCGAAAACGTATCCGTCCGAGAAAAAGCTCTGCGACAGGATCTCGTACGTCATCATGAGCAGCGCTTCCCTCGCCGATCCGCGGATGTCGTCGTCCCGTGCAAACTGCACCAGATTCGCAAGGCCCGCCATCGTCTCGGAATAATAATTGTTGCTTCCCCATTCGGAAAAGCCGTATTTCACAATCTCGCCGAGTCCCGCACGCAGTTCCTCCTCCGCGTGCCGCAGGTGGTGATCGTGTCCCCTGCCGTCGCCGAACGCCGCCTCCGGGAACATCTGCGCCAGGAGATACTCCGTCCCCGCCGCGTACAGCCGGTGGTTCTCCGTCCAGGTGCACATACCGTGCCCGCCGCAGTCCTCGTAAGGGAATCCGAGCAGCGCCGACGCGATCTCATCGTACAGATCCGGCGGGATCCGCTCCCCGAAGGAATACAGGACCCGCACGAGATACGCCGCGCGGAAATCCGCGCAGTCCTTTCGCGCCCGCACATAATCCAGAAGGGCGGCGGCGAGCTCCCGCATGCTCGTCTCGTCTTCCCCGCCCTGCGCCAGAAATTCGAGCAGATTCGACGCCGTCATCCCGTCGGCGCTCGCATAGCGGTATGACGCGCTCCGGTCCTTCATCGCGCGGCGCTCACTCCGTCCTCAGCGCTTCCTCAAGCGCACGGACGGCCAGGCTGAAATCGAACAGTTTCTCAAAGGCAGGGGCGCCGCTCCCGCAGTATTTCTCATACGCCTCCCGGCACGCTTCGTATCCCTCTCCGGTCCCCGAAGCAAAGCCCACAAAGGAAGCGAGCAGGGACGCGGCGTCTTTTACGGCGAACGCTTCGTCCGCCAGCTCCTCCCCGTTTGAGAGTGCATAGACCGCGCAGTACTGCATGACCTGGGGATATTTCGTCCAGTCCACGTCCCGTACGCCGCGCACGGATTCGAGCGCGTCCGCGTAGTTCATGCTCATATGCCCCGCCCGGTACTCCGCGCTCATCGCCAGTCCCAGAATGAACCGGTAGGAATAATTCGGCGCGCTCTCAAGCCACGCGTCCCGCGCCGCCCAGACGCCTTTCAGTTCCCCGTCTTCTCCGAAGCAGTCCGGGAACACGACCGTGATCCCGTCCTCCGCCCGGATCAGCCCCAGATCCTTCACCGGAAGATACGCGACGTCGATCCCCTGCTTCTCCTGCCGGAGCTTATCGATCGCAGCCTCGGAGGAGGGGGAGAAGAATACGTAATTCGAGATCTTCTGGAACCCGTGCACCGTGTTCGTCAGATACAGACTCATGCCCGCCGTCGACGTCTCCACGCCGACGTTCACATATTTGTTTTCCTTCGCGCATCCCGCCAAGAGCAAAGCGACCGCAAGGACGAGCGCGGCCGCCGCCGCCGCGCGGCGCGCTGTATTCCGTGATCTCACCGTTCTTTCCCTCATGCCTCCGTGCCTCCTTCTGCCGGATGCTCCGCGTCCCACGCGGCCTGCCTCTCCGCTCTCATTTCATACAGCTCCGCTAAGATCTTTTCCTTTCGTTTTCCCGTGTAATTGTCAAAGGACATGATGATGCCCGAGACGATGTTCCCGATGATGCCGGAGCCCGTAATGAGGTAGAAAATGCCGTTCAGCGTCTCGGTGGACTGGACGACGCTGATCGTCGTCGATCCGAAAGATTTCGCGCTGACATAGCCGATGAGCACGAGCCCCGCCGGGAAGAGCAGGCTCTTCCAGAAGCCGCTGATCCGCGACGCGGTCGAGCGGAGTGCGAAGACCATCGCCTCCGAGCGGACCGGCTCGCCGTATTTCTTCCAGGTCATGTACTCCATATAGTCCGTCGAATCCGCGAGCAGGATGTTGCGCGACGAGCTCATCGCGCCGTTCGGCAGTCCGGCAAAGCCTACGATCAGCGCCACGACGACGAGCGACTTGTAGCCGACGAAGAAGAAGAGGATATACAGGATCCCGGTGTAGAAATATCCGTACATGATGATGTCGCGCGAGGAAAGCTTATTCCCGATAAAAGGCACCGCGGCGATGCCGAGATACGAGAGCGTCGCCGAGATCGTGCCCGCGACGGACGCCATCCAGAACGAGCCGAGCGTCTCCAGATAGAAGTACGCCAGCCCCGAATAGCACACCTGCCGGACCGAATCGACGATCTGCGAGAAGATCAGGCACCACATGGGCCGGTTGAGCAGCAGCGCCTTGAAGTTGAGCGCGACGGGCGCGTCCTTCCGCCACGGCGCCGCCGTCTTTTCCTTCAGCGTGAAGTACGGGACGATCATGAGCGCGAAACCCACGACGCCGAAGAAGACCGCAAAGAGCAGATAGATCAGCGCTTCCTTCTCCATATAGATCGCCACGAAGATCGGGATGAGACCGCTCGGCAGCATGCCGCCGAGCGTCGAGGCGAACTGCGCGACGGTGTAGAAATTCTTGCGGTCCTTCGGATTCGTCGTCATGCGCGCCGAAATGGTGGACAGCGCCATATCGTAGAAGCCGTCCGTGACGCAGTAGATCAAATAGAACACGAAGACGTAGACGATCCGCGCCGAGAGCCCGATCCCGGGCACGACGAAGAGCAAGATCGACGAGACCGCGAGCGGCAGCGGCATAACGAGGGAAAACGCCTTCGCGCGGCTCCTGCCGCCCTTCCCTTTCCGGTCAAGGATCATGCCCGCCAGCGGATCCACGATGATGTTGGCGATCTTCGCCACGAGCTCCAGGATGATGACGTAGGACGCCGCGATCCCCATGAACCGCGTCAGAAACAGCGTCAGCGCGTACGCCTCCACGTCCTGCGCCATGGAATTCCCCATGATGCCGGAGGAATACCCGAACTGTTCCCTGATCGTAAACGTCGGGTTGTGGACGACCTTGTTCCACGCCGCCATCAGCTTCGATCCGGCGCCGCTTTTCCTTTCCATACTCGTTTTTCCTCCCGTTCGGTCCGCGCCGGCGGCGCGCTGCGCGCCCGGCGCGTGATCCGTTGTGACCTCAACAGCATTATATCACAGACCGGCGCGTGTTTTCAAGTAATATGGCAAAATCCGTCGCCCGTCCGGGCAATTCTTCGCGCCGTCCCGGCAAGCAAAAAGGCGGAGCCGAAGCTCTGCCTTTTGCTATGTCATCCGATCAGAATTCCACCGACTTCCCGCTTTGCGCGGACTTCCGGGCTGCCTCCAGCACCTTGAAGCAACGGAGGACGCTTTCGGGCGTGACGATCAGTTTCTCCGTCCCGTCCAGCGCCGCGGCGACGTTTTTGTAAAGAGACGCCCAGTCCTGCGGCTGCGGAGTCAGCGGGAGCTTGGTCTCTTCCCACTCGTCGATCTTATACATATCGATCGGTCTTTCCGACACGCGATAGTCGGGATAAACGGTCGCCTTCTCCGGGTTTGCGGTCATTTTCTTCGCGCAGCGCATGGTGCCGCCGTTGCAGCAGCACGAGGGAACGCTGATCGCGCCCCGGTCGCCGCAGACGTACCACTTCGGCAGCGTGATCGGCGAGAAGGTGGAAGACTCCACCTGCGCCGTCAGCCCGCTCTCAAAAGAAATGAGGATCTTCGCGTAGTCGTCCACTTCCCCGGAACGGATCGGCAGAACGGACGCCCACACGGAACGGATCGGCTCCTGTATCAGATACAGCGTCTGGTCGAGCATATGGATGCCCCAGTCGCCGAGCATCCCGCCGCCGTGATCGGCGAACATCCGCCAGCCGAACATCATGCCGTTCCCGTCCCCGCTGTGGATGCGGTTCTCCACCGTGATCGGACGTCCGATCTTTCCGGTGTCGTACGCCTCCTTGAGGATCAGAAAATCCCTGTCCCAGCGGCGGTTGTGATGCACGGTGAAAAGCTTCCCCGCCTTGCGGGAAGCGGCAATCATCTGCTCGACCTCCGCGCTCGACATGGCGACGGGCTTCTCACACATGACGTGATACCCGGCCTCAAGCGCAGCGCACGTCATGGGACAGTGATACTGATTGGGCGTCGCGACGAGAACGAAGTCGAACAGCCGGGAATCGAGAAAATCCCGGAGATTGTCGAACGCTTTGAGTCCCCTCGATTCCGCGCGCGCACGGCATTCCTCGCGCAGATCAAAAACAGCCGTCGGCGTGAACGGGACGTCGTCCCGCATCGCCGTGTCGTAGTGGTAACCGCCCGCCATGCTCCCGAATCCGATATATCCGATCCTGTACTGCATAGATCGTACCTGCCTTTATTCAAATTTTGCTCTGTCTGGACCTATTATAGCATAAAGCCCCCGCATATGCAAGAGATTTCCGTGCACAAAACGCCCGCCGGTCCTCGCTTTGCGTCCGCGCCGTTCCTCTCACGGAAAAAGCGCTTGACTTGCGCCGGCGCCTTTATTATAATATGTACAGAACCACCCCGTTCATCGAAAAAGGAGAAAAGATATGGCGTATCCGTGGAAATGGAAGGGCGTCGTGCTGACGGCGCCGCTCAAGGGAGATCTCGACGTCGTGTGCGAGCTGATCGAAAAGAAGCTCGCGCCCGCGGGAGTGAATCTCGTCGTCGTCCAGACGCGCTGCCGCTATGAGTTCAAGAGCCATCCCGAATGCATCGGGAACGAGCCGCTCTCCGAAGCGAACGTCAAGCAGCTGCTCCGCACGTGCCGTGCGAACGGCATACGCCTCGTGCCGAAGATGAATCTGTTCGCGCATCAGTCCGGCCGTCTGAACGGTCCCCGGGACGGGATCCTGCACGGGTACCGCGAGGACACGGACCTGTTTCCCTATATGACGGACGGCCTGCTCCGTGCATATCCGGAATTCAACGAAACGCCGGACGTGGATCTGCGCACCGCCGAGGAGACGTTCTGCCTGTGTCCGTCCCATCCCGACTGCGCACGGGTCGTGTGCGATCTGATGGATGAAATACTGGACGCATACGAAGCGGACGCGCTGCACATAGGCTGCGACGAGGCGTTCGATATCGGCCTTTGCCCCCGCTGCCGGGGCAAGGATAAAGCGAAACTGTATGCCGACTGGGTGACGATGCTTCACGATCATCTGGCGAAACGGGGCGCAAAAGTCCTGATGTGGGGGGATCGTCTCCTCAGCGCCGAGGCGTCCGGATACAGCAACAACTACGAATCCTCCGCCGTAGGGACGGAGGCGGCGCTCGGGATGATCCCGAAGGATATCGTTCTCTGCGACTGGCATTACGGCAAGCACAGCGCGTACAAGTCAGTCGATCTGTTCGCGGACGCGGGTTTCCGGATGTTCTTCTCTCCGTGGCGCATTCCGGATATGGCGCTCACATTTTATCGATACGCAAAGGAACACGACCGCGGCCATATTCTCGGACTGCTTGCGACATCGTGGTGCTCCTCCGGCGAGCTGGCTCGGCTCATCCTGTACGGTGAACCTCCCCGCTGGGACAAGACGCAGTCCGTCGCGGACGCGTGGAACGAGATCGTTTTCAACGATCCGTAATCCCGCCACCCCGCCCTTACGCCGTCTTCGTCTTATCCCCCCCAAGTCTCCGAAGAACGTTATTTGCATCCGCTGTAAAACTGCTCCCACTTTCTCTCCGTTGTTCCGTTACCGAACGCCCTTCGCCAATAACACTAATGGGGGAGCTTGGGGGCTATGCCCCCAACCGCTTCCCGCCCGTCCGTGGATGTCGGGCGCCGAAGCTCCGGGGGTGGCCGGAGGGGGCGGAAGCCCCCTTGGCGGGAGTGGATCCATAAGGAGAGGAGCCGGGCTCCTCTCCTTATGACAGAAGTCTTGAAGCAGTGACCTGAATTCGTGATTTGATCCTGAATTCAATACTTGTTCAATACTTGATAGAGAACAAAAAAGATTGCTTGACAGAAAACCATCAAGCATTGTATCGTGCATTGTATCGTGCGTCTCCAACCGGCACGCCTTTATGAACCTTTATGAAAGCAGAAATTCATGCTTTCTTTTTTTCATAAGGAGAGGAGCCCGGCTCCTCTCCTTATGGATTCACTCCCGCCCGGGGGCTTTGCCCCCACGGGCTCCCCCACCAGAGGGGGCTTTGGTAACCAGCCCCCTCGGGACACCCCCGGCGGAAACGTTCGGTATCCGCTGACGGATGGAAAGCGATTGGGGGCATAGCCCCCAAGCCCCCCCATTGGTGTTGGGGCGAGGAACGGACGGTAACTGAACAATGGGGAGAAAGCGGGAGCGCTTGACAGCGAAAGTAAATATGGCGCGTCGGTCGCTGCAGGATGGCAGGAGGGACCTTTTACGGCTGCTCCGTCCTCGCAGCGGACGCCGCGCCCGGATAGATCGGGAAGGAGATCTCCTTCATTTCCCAGATCTCCGCCTTCTCGAGCACGGCGGAACCGGCGCCGTACGAGGCGAGGGAAAGCCCGTCGCTGTCCTCCAACACCGGCAGTGGCCGCGCGCACAAAACGGCCTTGTCGTTGACGAAGACCTCCAGCACGCCGACATCCGCGAAGATATGGAGGCGCAGCGGCTCGTCCGGATAGAGGAACAGCTCCGTCTTCTCCGGCGCGTGGGTGATGATCCCATCGTCAAGGGACGCGTGGTCCGTGTTGATCGTGACGACGCTCTTTCTCGATTTGTCAAGCGCTCCGAAGGATTCGTCCTGCCGGTACGTCGCGCCGCGGTGGCAGTAGAAGCAGACCGACGTGTATTCCCGGCAGTCGGACGAGCGGTAAAGCCGCAGTTCGAGCATCGGCTTGCCGGTGAGGGAGAAGGTCATCTCCGCCTCAAAGGAGACGCTGTGGAAGTCCGGCACGATCCATTCCTCGTTCTGGGGGATCTCCGTCCGCCCGATCTCCCGCTTCGCGCCGCGCAGGGACGGATAGTCCCCCGCCGGCTTCACGGTGAGCTCGTCGCGGTATTTCCCCGTCAGGCCGATCTCGCGCGGGAGGCTGAACGTCTGCGGGAACCACGTTTTGCAGCCGGAGGCGGGAGTAGACCCGCTCAATTCGTAGAGCATCGTGATCTTCCCGTCCGCGTACGCGGACGTCGTGGGACCGACGCCGCCGAACAGAAGGCATCCGCTGCCGAAGGCGTCCGACGCGACCGGACGGAAGACGTGCCGTTCGCGGTCGTAGTCTCCGAGGATATACCGCGCGCTGTAGGTGTGGCTGTAGTGGATCAGAAGATGCCGCTCCGCAAGCGGCCAGAAGGTCGGACAGCTCAAATCGTCGCAGAGCGGCTTGAACATATCGTCCGCAAGGAACGGATGAAGGTATTCCCACTTCATCAGATCGGCGGAACGGTACAGGTACCCCTGCCGGAGCATCTCTCCGCTCCCCGGATGATTTTCCGTCTTGCCGGAGACGAGATAGTACATGCCGTCGTCCTCCCGCCAGATGCACGGGTCGCCCGTGTTCCCCTCCGGACGCGTCGGATCCGCGTGGATCGGGAGATAATCGCCCGCCTCGCCGGGGATCTTCTCCCAGTTAAGCAAGAGCGGGTCGGAGGACACGGCGATGCCGATCCCCAGTTCCCCGCCGCCGTAGGCGCGGTACGCGGCGACGACGCGGTCTTCCTCCACGAAGACGGAGCCGGTCCATGTCTCCGGCTCCGGACCGTTCACGATGGCGGGCGGGAGATCCGTCCACCGGATGAGATCGTCGCTCACGGCGTGTCCCCAGACGAAGCCGCCCCCCTCCGTCCGCTCCGGCAGCGAGCCGTAGAAGAGATGCCACCGCCCCTGCCAGCGGCAGAAGCCGGTCCCGTCGTTGAAATACCCCTCCGGCGCGGTATAGTGCCAGCGGGGGACGGTCCGACCGCTCCCGTGGGCGGTGCGCTGGGATTGCGCGTAGGCGTACCACGGATGATTTTTGATCTCCTCGGCGAAGCGCGCCGGGTCCGCCGGAAAGATCGTGCGGGTCTCCTGCCTCAGATATCTGCCGTCCAGTTTCATTTCGTTCTCCTCTTCGGTATGATCCTTTTTTATTATTATAGCATATCCCGATCGGTCATTTCTTGTCATTTTTGATTTTTACTTGTCCAAAATGATCATTCTTCTCCGTGTCGGTTGCTTTTCGGAGGAGCCTTGTGATAAAATGAAGTACAAGAGGATCGCCGCTTCGTCGGAGCGGTTTCTCCCATATTATTGATCCCAAAAAGGAGAAAGCCATGAAAGCCTCTGTTTTCGCAAAAAGAATGCTTTGCCTTCTGACGGCTGCCATGCTCCTTGCCGGATGCCTCGTCTCCTGCGGCAAGAACGAGCCCGCGACTGGGACCGACACGTCGGATGCTCAAACGGCGTCCGCACCCACGACGCAAGTTCCCGATGAGAAGCCGAATATCACCGATAAAAAATTCAACGGCGAGGCGTTCAACATCGCCTATATGACCGGCAGCTCCTACGGAATGGGGAACGAGGTCGATTACTCCTTCGAGGAAAGCGAGACGACCCGTGTGAGCAGCGCGGTCTATGAGCGGAACCGCCTGACGGAAGAGCGGCTCGGCGTCACGATCGACGGCACGTTCTTTGATCCGGCACTCAACAATCTGAACACAGCGGTGCTCGCCATGGCGCTCGCGGGGGACGGTACCTACGATGCGATCGTGAACTATCTCACATACAATTATCAGCTTGCCGCGAAGGGCGCTCTTCTGAATATCAAACAGATCGGCAGCTTCTGCCTCGACAATCCGTGGTGGGATCAGGACCTGAACGAAAACTTCTCCTTCTTCGGGACGCGGCAGTTCTTTGCCACGGGCGACATCTGCATCGACGACGACTGCACGACCGAAGTCATCCTTTTCAGCAAAAAGCTCGAGACCGATTATCACCTGCCCGATCACTACGAAACGGTCCGCTCCGGCTCGTGGACGCTGGAGCGGATGATCGCCAACATGAACGCGGTCACGGGCGATCTGAACGGGGATGGAGCGATGGACAAAAACGACCGCTTCGGTATGGGCATGTCCATCGGTGGGATCCCCGCGTTCATGGTGTATTTCGGCGCTCCCTCCATGATTCTTGACGAGGACGGGATCCCCCGTTTCGCCTGCGTCACGCAGCCAGAGAAGATGACCGACACGTTCGGGACGCTCTTCGACGGCCTGATCGCCAACCCGTCCGTCGTCTTTGTGGAAAGAGAGCTGGCCGGCGATTATTCCGGCGCGGCGCACATGTTTTACAGCGACCTGTTCTTATACAAGCTCAGCGCGGTCGGCGGTCTTCACGATCTGCGCGACGAGATGGACGACGGCTTCGGCGTCCTTCCGCCTCCGAAGCTGGACGAGCGGCAGGAAAAATACTATTCCGCCGGTTCCCCGTCCGCGTCGACTTACGCGCTGCCCATTTCCGTTAAGGATCCCGAAACGGCGGGCGCCGTTCTGAACGTGATGGGATACTATTCCGTCGAAAACATCACGGAGTACGTTATTCAGTCTCAGGTCATGATCCGAGACGTCCGCGACAAAGAGAGCGAGGAGATGCTCCGCATCGCGCTGTCGGACAAGGCGTACGACGTCGGCTTCTGCCTGAAGCTGGGCAATTACGTCAACACGCTGTACGATATCACGCGCAGCCGGACCAACACGTTCGCGTCAAGTATGGAGAGCATCAAAGCGGCGTTCGACGGCGACGTCAATACGCTGATCCGGACGTTCAGCACCGATCTGGAACCGGAGGGAGCCGCCTTCGTGCGGCTCGGAGAGGAATACGGCAAGGCGCACCCCGCGCCCCCCGAGGACGGGACGGTGTATATCGGCCTGTACCGCATGACGGACGGCGACGCCGGGACCGAGTTCTCCAAAGGGTATCTCAATACCTATATCGTCGGCGTATCCGCGGATACGGCGGACGCCGCCGCCGCCGTCATCGACGCGCTCCGGCAGTACGGCGGGAAGGTCTGGCTGAGCGTAGGCGGGATCTTCGTCCGCGGAGAGCAGAACGATTTCCAGCCCGGATGGAAGACGACACTGACCGGCATGATCGGCCGGCTGGTCGACGCGGGCGTCATGGACAGCGTGCTCGGCTTCTATTTCGACGAGCCGCTGTGGAACGGCATTTCCAAGGACAATTACATGACCGTGACGAAATTCATGCGGGAGACGTGGCCGTCGCTGCGCGTTTTCTCCGTCTTCTCCGTCTACGAGATCGAGAAGACGACGGGGAAAGAACGGTTCCTTGCCGATCCCGAAACGCTCCGCTATACGACGGACGCCGGATACGACCTGTACGCCGACGTGCGCGGCAGCGGCTTATCGCGGTATAAAAAACTCAACGAAAAACTGAAAGAGGTATTCGGACGGGACGATTTCCGCGTCTGGTACGTTCCGTGCATCATGAACCCGGACGGAAAGACCGAGGAAGCCTTTGCTTTGGCGCACACGGACGCAATGTACGGTCTCCTGAAAGAAGAGGCGAATCCGGGCGGCCTGATGTGCTACGCCTTCACCATCCCCGAAGGCGAGGGCGCGTCCGTTGGCCTCGACCGGATGCTCGCCGCCCCGCAGCCGTGGACGTCCGTGTACGCCCGGCTGCAGGAGATCGGTCGGGAGATCATCGGGAAATAACTGCCTGTAAAACGGCTCGCCCGGCGCCGTCGCGGCAGATCATTCACATAAGGAGGATCGAATCGATCATGGCAAACGACATCCTGATTCCCGGCAAAAAAGAATTCGACGGAGGACGCGAGATCACGGTCGTCTATTTCAAGGACCGCTGGATCAGCGTGGAATTCATCCGCCGCGATCTGATCGGCAGCACGCATCCGTCCGAGCATCACGTCCAGCTCCGCGACCTGGACACGGGAGAGATTCTCTCGACCGGCATGTACGGACTCATCGGACACCATGCGTTCGTCTGGAAGGACTGGCTGTATGTTTTCGCAACGGATCATTCGAGCATCTGGATGTCCCGGGTCAGGGCTTTCGACGCCTGGAGCCGACCGAGGATGGTGTTCAATTCCGAGAACTGCAACGATTTCTGGTACAACAACAATACGGTCGTATACAACGGCGAGTATTTCGTCATGGGGATGGACCTCGTCGGCGGGCCGTACAAGAATACGATCTGCTTCGCGCGCTCGTACGATCTGAACGAGTGGCACTACATCCCCGGAGCGATCTACCGCCCCCATCTCTACACCGCGGCCCCGATCCTCAAATACGACGACGGATGGTATTATCTCTTCCACTGCCGCGGGATTGAGAAATGGTTCTTCGAGACCTTCGTCGCCCGTTCCCGCGATCTGCTCGTATGGGAGGACAGCCCGCACAATCCGATCCTGTCGCCCGACCCGGACGAGATCCTGCCTCCGCTCCGGGAAGGAGACACCAAGATCTACCATTCCTGCAATTATTCCGATCTGGAGGTCTACGAGCGGGACGGGAAGACGATCGGGTATTTCACCGTCGCCACGCAGACGGCGGACGTGCAGGCGTACATTCAGAGAGCGGATTTCGACGGGACGCTCCGGGAATTCTTTGCGGCGCTGTATTCGTAAAACAGCTTCCGTGCGCCGGATCTCCGGCTCACAGAAGCTGCCATTTCGGGTTCGTATATTCCGGTTTCTTCTCTTCGGCGTCTCTCTCCGGCTCCGGCTCCGGCGCGAGCGGCAGCATCACGGAACAGGTAGAGAAATCCGCGTAGATCTCCCGCCGCGATCCCTCCCCCGGCGTCGGCTCCGCTCGGACGTAGCGGGAGGGGCTGACGCCGCAGTGCTTCGTGAACGCCTTTGAGAAAGCGGCGGCGGACGAGAACGCGCATCGCCGCGCGATCTCCGTCACCGGGATCCTTCCCTCCGCGAGCAGACGGACGGCGTACTCGAAGCGCTTCTCCGTATAGAGCTGAAAGAGCGTCTTCCCGTATTTCTCCTTCGCCGTGCGCGAAAGCGCCGCGCGGCTGCAGCCGTACGCCTTCTCAAAGGAGGCGATCACGTCCGGATCGTCCATGCGGACGCCGAGAAAGGACAAAAATTCGCCGAGCAGATCGTCCGGCGCCTGTCCTTCCCTCTCCGCCCCGACCGCGTCCCGGCAGCAGAGCAGCAGGATCTGCAGAAACAGCGCGTCGATGTAATCGACGTAGGCGAGCTTCCGCTCGCGCCATTCGCAAAAGAGATCCTCCAGAACGGGCTGCAGCGCGGCGTTCTTGAGGCTGACGGCGGGCGCCTCCCGCCGCCGGGTCAGCGCGTCCCGCAGCGTCCCGCTGACGGAATGCTCCCCGACGTGTTCCCCGACGGCGAATTCGACGGAGTACCAGCGGACGTCCTCCTTCGCCTTCAGCGCGTGGAGATCCCCCGGAACGAGGACGACGTAATCCCCCTCGGACAAATACAACTTCTGCGCGTTCACGGAGACGTACGCCTGCCCGGAGACGACGTACTGGATCTCATAGCGATCCTGCCGGTGCGCGGACTGCTCGCGCGTGCTGTCGTTCCCGTTCAGGAGCACGAAGGAACTGTCGGGGAACGCCGTGCGGGAAAGCCCGAAGAGCTGACCGGGATCGTCCATCACAAGCACCTCCGCCAAAAGAATGGTTTCTGATTTTATTGTAGCACGCCGAATGGACAAATGTGTTATCCATTCGTGAATTCGTCCTCCGATCCATACAAAATCCACCGATACGGGAGAGAAATATATGCTGAAAAGAGAAAACGTCACGGACCTGAGCGGCACGTGGAAATTCATCATCGACCGGGACGACGCCGGCGGCGAGCGGGGCTTTACGGATCCCGCCCTCGACCGCACCTTCTGGCGGGAGGCGGAGATCCCCTGCACGTTCGAGGGGGCGGCGCCGGAGGCGACCGGATACCGCGGGACGGTCTGGTTCTGCCGCCGCTTCACGGTACAAGAGAAGCCCGCCGCGTTCCTCTGGCTTGCGTTCGCGTCGGTCAACTACCGCGCGGACGTCTGGATCAACGGACGTTTCGTCGGCACGCACGTCGGCGGGTATCTTCCCTTCCGCTTTGAGATCTCCGGCGCCGTCGTGCCCGGCGAGAATTTTCTCTGCGTACGCGTCAATGGCCGTGTGATCCCCGGCATGCTGCCGCCGAGTCATTTCTGGCGCGGGCACGGCGGGATCCTGCGCGCCGTCAGCCTGTACGAAACGCCCGCGTGCCGGATCGGATCCGTCCGGGTACGCCGCGACGGCGCGGCGGTGCGGATCACGGCGACGGCGGTGAACGGGACGGCTGAAGGAATGACCGTCCGCATCCGGCACCTCTGCCCGGAGAACGGTCTGAGCGCGGAGGACGAGTTATTCGTCCCGGCGCACGGCGAGGCGGTCTCCGAAACGGACCTCCCGGCGGACGCGTTCACACCGTGGGAGCCGGATTCTCCGGCGCTTTACACGTGCGAGACGGAGCTGACGGCGGAGGGCGTCAGGGACGCCTGCGCCGTTTCCTTCGGCGTGCGGGAACTGCGGGCGGAAGACGGAAAGATCCTTCTGAACGGCAAAGAGATCCGCCTGCGCGGCTTCGACCGCCACGAGGATTCGCCGGACCGGCAGCTCGCGGCGGACGCCGCGAATGCAGAGCGGGATTTTCGGATCATGAAGGAAATGGGCGCGAACTTCGTCCGCTTCTGCCATTATCCGCACAGCGAGGAGGAACTCGATCTGTGCGACCGTCTCGGGCTGCTCGTCCTCGCGGAGATCCCGCTGAACGCCCCGATGGTGGCGATCCGCGAATACGACGCCGCCCAGACGGAGCGCGCGCTGCCGCAGACGTACGTGAGTGCGCGGGAAGCGGCGCGGGAGATGATCAAGCGGGACTATAACCATCCCTCGATCGCCTTCTGGTCCGTCAGCAACGAAAGCAACGAGAGCGTGCCGCAGCTGAGGCAGATGAACGACGCGCTGATCCGATACGTAAAGGCGCTGGACGGCTCCCGCTTCGCGGTGCACGTCTCCCAGGGATGCTGGTGGGCGGATCGCTCCATCGCGGGACAGCTTTTCGCCGAGGACGACGTGATCTGCATCAACGCCTACGTCACGATGGAGCACCTGAACGGCAAGCCCGCCGGGGAGAAATCCGTCACGGAGGAGGACCGCCGGTACGCCGAAGCGTTCTGGGAGCGGCAGACGGAATACTTCCGTACCGCATATCCGGGCAAGCCGATCGTCGTGACGGAGTTCGGTTATCCGACCGGGAAGATCACCGACGGGATCCTCGACGAGGAGAGGCAGGCGGACGCCGTGCTGTGCGACATGGCCGCCATGGAAGGGCGGATCGCGGGGTACGCGATATGGCACTTCGCCGATCACGAATGGGAGATCACGGAGGACGGCGGCGTCTTCTTCGGCTCCCGGATCAGCCCGTACGGCATTTTCCGGCGGGACAGGACGCCGAAAGGAAGCGCGGCGGTCATCGCGGGATTCTGGAAGCAGCATAACGGATGAGACCCGCCGCGGCGGTTCGCGATCGCCGTACACGTGAAAAAAGCAGCACAGGACAACTTCATCGGCACTTTCGGCACTCTGGTTCATATTCTTTTGCGTGAGAATCGTGTATAATATATAGGGACGGTATGCCCGTGACGATCACAGGGCAAATCGTAAAGATCAAGCGAAAGCCAACAAAAAGGAGATCTGCCATGAAAGTGCGTATTCTCTCCCTGTTTTTCGCTGCGCTCATGCTTGTCACGCTCGCCGCGTGCGGCGAGACGCCGCCCGCCGACGGGACCGACAGCGGGACCGAAAGCGAAAGCGCGGATACGGCGCAGACGCCCGTCGCCGACGACTTCGACGGCATCCTCCATCTGGCACAGGACGGCGCCTCCGGGTACGTGATCGTGCGCGGGGCGAACGCGCTCTCGTCCGAGGTCACGGCGGCCTCGGAGCTGCAGAGCTATCTGAAAAAGATCACCGGGGCCGAGCTGCCGATCGTCACGGACGAGGCGGAAAAGACGGCGCGGGAGATCGTCGTCGGCAAAACGAACCGCGAGGCGGCGGGCGACTTCGACCGGGACGAGCTCGGGGACGACGGCTTCGTCATCCGCTCGACCGGCTCGACGCTGTGGCTCGTCGGCGGTGAGGCGAGAGGCACGCTGTACTCCGTTTTTACCTTCCTTGAGGATTACCTGGGGTGCCGCTTCTATACGGACACCTTTGAGAAGGTGCCCGAGGCGGCGACGGTGGAGCTGCAGCCGATCGCAGAGGACAAGCAGATCCCGGTGTTCATCTCGCGCAAGGACTGGTGGACCGTCGCGAACGATCCGGTCTACAGCGCCAAGCGGCACGTCAACAGCGGCGCGTATGACAGCTGTTCCTTCCATAATCTGCCGCTCTTGGCGGGCACGGGCGACTCCGTGTACGGGTCGGATCCGTGCCTGACGGACGAGAACGTCTACAACCTCGTGCTTGAAGGACTGCGCTCCTCGCTGGCGGCCAATCCCGGCGCGGATCTCGTTTCCGTTTCGCAGGGGGATTACGGCAGCGAGAAATTCTGCCGGTGCGAGAAATGCATGGCGGAAGTGGAACAGTACGGCTGGTCGGGGCACTATCTGCTCTTCGTCAACCGCGTCGCCGACGCGCTGCGGGAGGAGTACCCGAACGTGATGGTACACACCTTCGCGTACGGCCCCACGAAGGAACCGCCGACGGGCGGCGTCCGTCCGGCGGAGAACGTCATGGTCCAGCTGTGCAGTCATGAGAACTGCCGCTTCCATCCGTTTACGGAATGTACCCGTGCGTTCGACGTGACGAGGATGGCGCTCCCGGACAGCGATTTTGCCGCGACGCTCCGCGCATGGAGCGAGATCTGCCCCTTCCTCTCCGTATGGGACTATCACGCCAATTTCGCCAGTTACACCTCGACCTTCCCGAACTGGGGAGCGCTGCTCCCGAATATCCGCCTCATGGCGGACAACAACGTGAAGGTGTACTGGCCGGAGGGCGTCTATTCGGGATACGGCGGCGAATTCGATTATCTGCGCGCCTATCTGCTCAGTAAGGTCATGTGGGATCCGTACATGACGGAGGAAGAATACTACGCGCTCATGGACGAGTTCCTTGAGGATTTCTACGGACCCGGCTGGGCGAGCATCCGCGAGTTCATCGACTTCTCCATGAGTGTGACGGATCATCTGACCTCGAGATACGTCAGCGAAATGTATCCTTCGACGTTGTACGATCTGGATTACCCGACGGCGGCGGATCTGACGGCGGATCAACTGAAAGAATACAAAAATCAGGACTGGACGCCGTACTATTCGGCGCAGAAGGTCGTTGAACCCCACCCGCTCCTCGTGAAGGGGTACGAGCTGTTCGACGCGGCGCTCGCCGCGGCGGAGACGGACGAGCAGCGCTGGAACATCGAGCGGTCGAGACTGCAGCTCGATTATATGAAATCCTACTGGCTGTACGATTACGTCAAGTATGCGATCGGCTCGGTGAACACCGTATACGCAGTGACGGTACGGGATAAGGTCAGCCGGGGGGAGATCCCTTCCTCCACGGGGAACAAGCTCATCCAGCAGTTCCGGACGTACATCACCGAAAAACTGACGCAGGAATACTACGATTACAATTACGCTCTTGCCGAGAACATGATCAAGTACAACGCTTCCCAGTACAAAGAGGGTCAGAATCTGCAGACCCGGGCGTTGACGGAGTGGAATTTCAACAACCGACCCGTCGAATTGGGAGGAGACTGGGTAAGCTGACGCTTCCCCGGTAAGCTGACGCTTCCCCGGTAAGCTGACGCTTCCCCGGTGAGTTGACGCTCCGCGCCCCGGTCGGGCAGCGGTGATATAAATAATCAGACGGACGGGCAGAGAGACCTGTCCGTCTGCATCTTCGGTGAAAAAGGGGGTATCTCCATGAAAATCAGGCGGATCGCCGCGCTGGCCCTTCTGCCGTTCCTCTGTGCCGGCGTGTCGGCGGTGCCCGGCGCCGCCGCGCAGGAGGCGGAAGCCGGCGCCGTGCTGTCCACGGACAATATGTCCGTCTCGTGGGATGAAAACGGCGCCGTCCGTTCGGTGACCCTGCAGGGGAAGGAATGCACGTCCGACTCCGTCTCCGGTTTTATCGTCACCGACGCGGGCAACGGCGGAAAGGAATATTCTTTCCTTGCGCCGCTTACCGGCGGCGAGGTGAAGACGCAGTCCGGCGCCGTCGCCGACGCCAGTCTGCGGCTCGACGTCACCTACCGCCGCGAGGGGCACGCCATTTACGTGGAGGGCACCGTCGCCGACACCTCCGGGACGGACCGGCTGATCCGGCTGCAGTATCTTCTGCCCGTGTCCGCCAAGGGAATGTCCTGGTACGACGACATCTCCTCCTCGAAAAAGCTGAAGAACAGTATGGAATACTGCAAGACGTCGGATTATTCTCTCCCCGGCCATGAAATGAGTCTGTATCCCTACGGCACCGTATCGAGCGGGGAGCAGGCGATCGCCATCGGCGTCCCGATGGATCCGCCGCAGTGCTTTCTGATCAGTTATCAGAAAAGAGAATCGAGGGGGATCGAGGCGATGTCGGTGCGGTTCGACTTCGCGCTGACCGCCAAGACGGCGAAGGCCGCCTCCCAAGCGGACTTCTCCTTTGTGATCTACGCGCCGACCGAGCCGGAATGGGGGTTCCGCTCCGCCTCGCAGGATTACTACGATCTGTTCCCGGAGTATTTCGAAGTGAAGTCGCACGGCGGCGGCAACTGGCTGTTCCAGCACGCGTACGATCAGGTGGAGGGCGTCGAGGACTTCTGCTTCGGCTATAACGAAACGCCCGGATCGTATGCCTTCGATCGGGAGAACGGCGTTACCTCGCTCGAGTATACGGCGCCGGCGGAGCAGTGGATGGAATGGCCCGGCATGCCGAAAGAGCCGGAACCGACGTACGAACAGTATCTGGGGCGGCTGAACGAGCTGCTCACCGACGATTCCGGCGCCATGGAGCCCGGCTTCCCCGCCGTGACGCAGAAGGCCGCGGCAGAAGCCATCAAGAACTCGGCGGTCTATCTGGCAAACGGCGATTACTTCACCGTGGGCTGGTACGTCTACGGCGTATCCGTGTGCTTCGTCACGAACCACAATCCCGATATTCCCGGATGGAACGGGTACAGACTGCAGCTGAGCGAGGTCGAACGGGCGGAGAAAGCGGCAAAGGCGGAGGGCGCGCGTCTCGGCGGCGTGTACATCGACAATCTGGCGGGACTGGGCTCCTACAATTACCGCGAAGAGCATTTTCAGTACGCGGATCTACCGCTCTTATGGGATGAGAACGGACGCCTCGCGATCCCCACCTACAGCTCCAGTTATTCCTATGCGAAGGCGATCCGCGCGCGCTGCGACGAGAACGGACAGATCATCATGGCGAACATGGTGTTCCCGGAGCGCGGGATCGTCCCGTATATCCATCTGGTGGACGTGCCGGGCAGCGAATGCGGTCCGCACTGGGGATGGTCGCCGTCCATCCAGCGGCTGCGCCGCACGATGGCGTACCGCAAGCCGTGGATGCTGCTGCTCGGACACGATCTGGAAGACTCCGAAAAGACGGTCGCCAGCACGGCGAGTTACGAGGAGCGCGAGGACATCATGAAATCCTCCGTGGCGTACGGTCTCTTCGCCAACGTGATCGGCTACCGCGTGCCGCTGAGCGAGTACGAGAAAGCCCGCCCTCTCTTCCGCAAATATACCCCCATCGCCGTGATGGAGGATGCGCTGGGCTGGAATCCGATCACCTATGCCGCCGCGGACGGGACGGGCTACGCGGACTGCGAGCGCTTCGGCGATCTCGGGACCGGCGCCGCCGTCTTCACCGTCTATAATACGGGCGAGAAGAAGAAGGATTTCGACGGCGCGCTCCAGATCGACCTGAACGCGATGAAGGTACCGGACGACCGCGCGGCACGGCTGATCGTCTTCGATCTGCTGAACAACGCCGTCGTTCCCGCGGCGCTTGAGGACGGGACGCTGTCCTGCACGCTGACGCTCGTCCAGAAGGATCTCTTCGCCGTCCTCGTCGGCACGGAGGAGGAGGTCTGGGCGATGCTGTTCGAGCGCGTCCGGTCCGCGATCGGACGCGGCGAGGACGCCGCCGCCGAGATCCCCGCGGCGCTGCGCGTTCTGAAGGACGATCTTCCGTCTCATTGGGATGAGATCATGACGCACATGGATGCGCTGCGGTCTTTTGCGGACATGGATGCCGCCGCTGCCCGGAAAAAGGCGGGGACGCTTGCCGCGGAGATGGGAACGGTCATGACGCTCGCGGAAGCGGCGCTTCACGAGATGTACGACGGCAGACAGAAGATGAAAATCGACGTGCTGAATCCCTTTACCGACGCCAGCGCGATCCTGAACGGTCTCGGCTGGACGGACGTTCCCGACGCCTCCGGGGACAGCGGCGCGGGAAAGTGGATCGCATGCGCCGCGGCGGCTGCCGTGCTTGCCGCGGGCGGCGGGGCGGCGATACGGCTGGCGGCAAAGAAAAAGAAACGGTGACGCCGGACAAAAGCGATCGCATTGCAGACGCAATGCGATCGCTTTTTTTATTGCCGATACTTCCCTCTTTTTGCATGGCTGAGGACGTACGTATCCGACGCCGCGCCGTCACTCGGAGCGCTGTGTCGACTCCTTCGCCTGCCGTATCTCGCGGATCATCCCGTCCGCCCGCACCGCTTTCTGAATCCATCGCAGCGGCACCTCCTTCGGGGCGATCCCCTGCCGGAGGCAGATCGCCGCGGCGGCTCCAGCCCGGCTCCCAGCAGCACACGCCGCCGAAGACGGACGTCCCGCCCGGTCCGGGGTTCGGATCGGCCAGAACGGCACGAACGCCGGGACAGTCCGTCATGAGGCGGTACGCCGCCGCAAATCCCGCCGACCCGACGCCGGTGATCAGAACGTCGATCTTCAAGCTGTTTTCCTTTCCCTCCGCCGTCAGCGGTCGGCGACCCGCAGGTACACGCCGCCTCCGGCGGGAAGGTTGAACGTATTCTCCGTCACGGGGACGAACGTCTTTGTCTCGATATCGAATATTTCAAGCGGAGCGTCCGCCGTCACGGTGCAGCGGGAAGGTTCTTCATAGTCCTTGTTGGCGATGATGAACGAGCCGTCCTCAAAGAATCCGACCGTATACTCCCCGCCGCTGACCGCGCGGACCGCGCCGTATCCCTTCGCCGGGAAGAACGTCACGTATTCTCTCTCGTCCTCGTCTCCGACGTGGAACACCGCCTCCGACCTCGTCTGCGCGATGCGCTCCCCGATCGGGCGGACCGCGGCGTTGATCGCCTGCACGTCGTAGTAGTGCACGGTCTTCTCGCCCGCTTCCGATATCATACAGTTGGT